>JAEEGH010005260.1_pt1 | contig 32652 bp, 17 predicted proteins | sample 9134181 | NCBI WGS metagenome assembly JAEEGH01 (sample SAMN16246544, study PRJNA631951) | gut metagenome | biome: gut microbiome; feature: rumen; material: DP-attached | host: Bos | place: Iran: Karaj | collected 2018-10
AAGGCGAGAGGGACGCGTCCCTAAAATCCACGTGAGGATTTGGCAAAATCCACAGGAGGATTTCATCAAATCCACAGCAGGATTTGGGCAAATCCTCTGCAGGATTTTTCCGGGTTTTGCAAGTGGTTAGAAAACAAGGCTATAGGAAAACGTAAAAATTACTGCAGTGAAGTTGCTAAACTTCTGCAGAGAAGTTGGCCAACTTCTGCAGAGAAGTTTACGAACTTGACTGGCGTCGAGCTAAAGCTTCTGCAGTGAAGTTTGGGAAGTCTTTGCGAGACGATACTTTTCCGCTTTTCTTGCTTTTCGTTCCTTTTTCTTCGCTTTTGCATTCCTCGAATCGTATTTTTTGCTATATTTGCGTATCTTTAATCAAAAAACGGGCATTTATGAGAATAGTAGTGTTGACTGGAGCGGGTATGAGCGCTGAAAGCGGTATCAGTACTTTTCGCGACAATGGCGGACTGTGGGACCAGTACAACGTAGAGGATGTGGCGACGCCTGAAGGCTGGGCTCGCAACCCGAAACTCGTTACGGAGTTCTATAATGTGCGCCGTAAGGAATTGCTTGGCACGAAGCCTTGCCTTGGGCACGAGCTTGTGGCAAAGCTTGAAGAGAAACATGCCGTGACGGTTGTGACGCAGAATGTAGATAACCTGCATGAACGTGCCGGCAGCAGCTACGTCATTCACCTGCACGGCGAACTGATGAAGGTGACGAGCAGCCGCTCGCCCAATGACCCGCGCTACATCAAGACGCTCGACCCAGAACATATCGAAGTGAAGATGGGCGACCTTGCTGGCGACGGCAGCCAGCTCAGGCCCTTCATCGTCTGGTTTGGCGAGGCTGTACCCGAGATAGACCGAGCCGTGGAGGAATGTGAGAAGGCAGACATGCTCATCGTCATCGGCACGAGCCTTAACGTCTATCCCGCTGCAGGGCTGACCAGATGTGTCCGTCCCGGCACACCCATCTACCTCATCGACCCGAAGCCTGTCCAGTGGAACAGCGATGTGCCTGTCCATCACATCATGAAGGGCGCAAGCGAAGGAATGAAGGAACTGATGAAATTATTGAAGATTGAAGATTGAAGATTGAAAATTGAATATTGAAGATGAGTGAACTAAGAATACGCTGTCGTAATAATGGAAAGAGGATAAGTGTGCCTTTTGGCAGTAATCTCTATGAAGCCTTTGCCCAGGCGAACTTCCACATGGACTATGGGCCTGTGGCTGCTCGCGTCAACAATAAGGTGCAGGGCATGAACTACCGCTTCTACAACAACAAGGATGTGGAGTTCCTGTCGCTCTCTGATGAAAGCGGTATGCGCACCTATACCCGCACGCTCTTCTTCATCTTGGCAAAGGCTGTCGAAGATACTTATCCCGATGCTCAACTCCTCGTTGGCGGCTCCGTGTGCCGAGGCTATTACTGCCAGCTTCGCTTGGGGCGTCCTGTGGAAGACGAGGATGTCCGTCGCATCAAAGGGCGAATGCAGGAAATCATCGATGCAGATATGCCCATACATCGCATACAGTGCCCCATCGAAGAGGCCATCGAGATGTTCGAGAAGCGTGGCATGAAGAGTAAGGTGCAGTTGCTGGAAAGCCAGGACGACCTCTATACATATTATTATAAGTTGGGCGACACAGTCGATTACTTCTACAGTTGCCTGCTCACCCGCACCAGTCAGGTGCACCTCTTCGACCTCATCAAGTTCTACGAGGGCATGCTGCTTCGTGCTCCTTCCAGGAAGAACCCGTCGCAACTGGAAGAGATAATGGACCAGAACAAGAAGATGTTCGACGTCATCAGGGAGCACCACAGATGGCAGGAGATTCTTGGCGTGCAGACGGTTGGCGAGTTGAACTATGCCATCAAGGAGGGGCATGCAACCGACCTCATCAATGTCAGCGAGGCGCTTCAGTCGAAGAAACTCAGTAACATAGCCGACGAGATTGCCGAACGAGGTGCCCGCATCGTCTTGCTTGCCGGCCCAAGCAGTAGCGGTAAGACAACGACGGCCAAGCGACTGGCTGTCCTCGTGATGGCTTGCGGCTTGCGACCTCATACCATCAGCACCGACGACTATTTTGTCAACCGCGTCGATACGCCGAAGGATGCCAATGGAGAATATGACTTCGAGTGTATCGGAGCAGTCGATACGACATTCTTCAACAAACAGATGAACGCTTTGCTGAATGGCGAGGAGGTGGAGCTTCCGCGCTACGACTTCAAGAAGGGCGAGCGTGTCTTCGAGGGCAGAAAGCTGAAGATAGGTCCCGAAGATGTCATCATCCTTGAGGGCAATCATGCTCTCAACCCCATCCTGACGCAACAGATACCCGAGGAGAAGAAGTACAGGATATATGTCTCGACGCTCACCACCATACAGCTCGACGACCACAATCACATCCCGACGGCCGACATCCGCTTGCTGCGTCGCATCCTTCGTGACTACAAGCATCGCGGCTACTCTGCTGTCGAGACCATCAAGCGCGCTCCAAGCGTCAGCGCAGGCGAGGAGAAATGGATATTCCCCTTCCAAGGATTTGCCGATGCGACCTTCAACAGTGCCTTGCTCTACGAGTTGGGCGTGATACGAGAGCAGGTGATGCCTATCCTCGAACAAGTGCCGGAACGCGCCATCGAGTATGCTGAGGCGAGTCGTCTGCGCAAGTTCCTGGCCTACTTCAACGGCATCCCAGGCGACCAGGTACCGCCTTCAAGCTTGCTCCGCGAGTTTGCCGGAGGAAGCTCGTTCAAGTACTGAGAAGCCCCCTTCTAACTTTTGCCCTCCGTCGGGCAGAGCCCTCCCCAATTGCATCGTTACCAACGGGCAATTGCCCAAGGGGGAGTACTCAATGAAGTCAACAAATTATATAAAGATAAAGAGTTATAACAATGAAAAACAACAAAACCAAATCTTCCCCCTTTGGGGGGAATGAGGGGGGGCGACTTCTTTCCATCGATGCTCTTCGAGGCTTTGATATGTTGTTCATCATGGGTGGCGCGGCATTGCTTGTGGCGCTTGCTGAGTGGTTCCCTTGCCCGTTCACTCAGGCTTTGGCTGAGCAGATGGATCACGTTGAGTGGCACGGGCTGCGGCATCACGATACCATCTTCCCGTTGTTCCTTTTCATCGCAGGCATCTCCTTCCCGTTCTCTTTGGCAAAGCAACGTCAGAAAGGACGCTCGGCTTGGGCCATTCACAGGAAAGTTATCGTGCGTGGCTTGATGCTCGTCTTCTTGGGCGTTGTCTATAACGGGCTGCTCGATTTTGATTTCGAGAACCTTCGCTATGCCAGCGTTCTTGGGCGAATCGGTCTTGCTTGGATGTTTGCAGCCCTTATCTTTATTCATACCGGTTGGAAGACTCGTGTGGGCATTACAGCTCTGCTGCTCGTCGGTTATTGGCTCGTGGCTGGCTTCATTCCTGCTCCTGATGGTGGAGGAGAGGACATCTTCAGCGCCCAGGGCAGCATCGTGGGCTATGTGGACCGCATTCTCTTGCCAGGACGAATCTATTATGGCAACATCGACCCCGAAGGCATCCTGAGTGTCGTTCCTGCTATTGGCACAGCGCTGCTCGGTATGTTTACAGGGGAATTGGTGAAGAAAAGGAGCAAGGAGCAAGGAGCAGGGGGCAAGACGGTGCTTTGGATGATACTTGCCGGCATCATCATGCTGGCAATCGGTTTGCTTTGGAACGAAGTGTTCCCCATCAACAAGAAGATGTGGACAAGTTCGTTCGTGATGGTCGTCGGCGCTTATTCAGTGCTGATTTACGCCCTCTTCTATTATATAATAGATGTATTGCAGTGGCGCCGGTGGACGTTCTTCTTCACAGTGATCGGCATGAACTCCATCACCATCTATCTTGCCCAGAAGTTCATCAGGTTCTCCTATACGTCTGAGAAACTCTTTGGCGGTCTGGTGAAGCTGATGCCTGAGAACTCTTGGGCCTTCTTTACGCAAGTGGCTTATATTGCTGTTTGCTGGCTGTTCCTCTATGTTCTCTATCGCAATCGCATCTTCCTGAAGGTATAGACAGCTAACGAAAAAGGGCCGATTCCTTGTGGAACCGGCCCTTTTTGCAAGAGTATTTCTTTTTGGTAAGTTACTTGATGACTACCTTCTTGCCGTCATGCACATATACGCCCTTCATCGAAGGCCAATCCCCTATGTCGATTTGGGTGCGTCGATGTGTTGTGCGGGGCTGTCATTGCAGCAAAAAAAATCCCCGCTGCCCTTTGCAGGACGACGGGGATTTGTAGAGCCGATAAGAAACCGGACGTTACCTCTTGGTAATCTTCCTGACAGATCCGTCAGCAAAGCGTATGATGTTGATGCCGCGCTGCAGTCCTGCCAGTTTCTGGCCTCCGATGGAATAGATGCCGACTATCTTGTCCCTTCCCGTTGCCTCAGGCTTTTCGATGCCGTCTGGGTCGGGTGCGTAGGACTTCTTGGCGATGCCGAGGATGGTCGGTATCTTGCCCGATGTCGTGGAGGTGAAGGTGATGCTGTTCGTCTGCTTGCTGCGGTCGGCAGGCAGTGCGTATTCGAAGATGCGGAAGCGTGTGCGTCCGTCGAATTGGTCGGCACTGTAGCCAGCGCCGCTGCCGCGCTTGATGCGGTCGAGGCCGTAGAGGGCTTCTCCCTGTCCGCTGCTGTTACCGTACCAGTCGCTAACGGAGAACGTCTGGGCAGGTCCTGATGTGCCGTCCTCGTAGCCTACAGCAGCCTTGAGCGTGGATGTACCTTCTGCCGAGATGACGATGAAGTAAAGTTCTTCGCAGAAAGCAGGTTCCGTGAACTCAATCTTCTTGGGGGAATTTATGGTCTTGAGCACCAGTGCATTCTTGGCAGATGGGTTGATGGTGTATTCTATGCCGCTGTTGGTCGTCAGCTTGCCGTCGGTGATGGGCAGCGCTCCGGCTGTCTTGACAGCTGGCGTGAAGAGGCACCAGCCCTGATTGTCGAGCGTGGCATCGGTGTAGGATGTGGTGGGTGTGCCTTCTGCCAGAACGTCGTCGGGCCAGTTGGCAATATCTACCGCCGCGTTAACGGGGATGGCGCTCTCGTATTGCTCGAAGGCTTCAACCTCGGCCATTGAGGGGTAGAAGTAGGCGTTCAGGGTAGAGACGATGGCCAGGTACTTAGTGTTCTTGTACTCGGGTAGGATGTAGGACAACTCGGAGATGCCGTCCAGGTCGTTGAAGGTCTTGATGGTCTGCATGGACGTCAGGTCGTTGCCGACACAAATCTCGACGGTCTTGGTGACGGTGCCCTCGTTGCCGTTATCGTTCTCTCCGTAGTTGCCGTCGGGCAGGTAGATGTTCACTTTGGAGAGGTTCCATCCGGCAGCTGTCGGTGCTTCGAAGATGGCCCAGAGGTCGCGCTTGTGAGTGGAGAAGTCCTCAATCTCGAGTAGGCCTTCTGCCTGTTTGTCGCCATCGGTTAGCGTCTGAACGTTGTAGGTGTTGTAGGCTGCCTCGTAAGAATAGTCGGCCTTGTAGTGACGCACGGTTGCAGTCTTGTCGGCAAGGATGTTGGGCTGCGTATCAGAATCGATGGTGAGGGTGAGCGTGCGCTCTTGGTAAGCTCCACCGTTGTTGATGGTGATGGTTATGTTGTCAACTCCATAGGCATAACCGGCGTGGATGGGAACGGTGAAGGTCTGTGTGGTCACATCCTCAGTGATGTTGCCAATGGTGGAATTGCCTGTAGCAGAGGTTGCCGTGCAGACGAAGTAGTCCTCGCGCTTGTCGCCTCCCAGGTCGTAGCGGACTTTAATGTCGCTATCAGAACCTGCTGCCAGCGTCAATTCCTTGGGCTCGACGGTCATCGTCAGGTTGTTGTCCTCCTTACCATAGACCTCGAACTCCCAGATGCGAAGGGTTCCGTTGACGTGCGGACGAAGGCGGACATAACGGGCTTTGACGGGAGCGATGTAGTCGCTCTTGATGGAAATCTTCTCGTTGCCAGGCGTGTTGTTATCGACAACAGTCTGCCAGTTTACGCCGTCTTGCGAGAGTTCAATCGTGTAGCGGTCAATCTGGTCGACGCCTGATTCAGGGCCTGCATTGCCGTCGTAGATGACGAAGCCATAAATGCGATAGGCTCCCTCCGCATCGAAGACGACTTCATTGTCGGGAGAGATGTTACACCATTTCGAAGAGGTTGCAGAGGGATTCGTCACACCATCGATGATCTTGCCAGGCACCTCGGTCGAGTTCGTCGAGCCGCTATAGCTGACGACCGTCTTCCCCTTGATAATGTTATAGACAGCATTCTGGGCTGCAGCATCGGCAAAGACATCGAATGCCTCAGCAGCGTATTCCGTCGTGCCTACTTCATTCGTGGCAGCAACGGTGAGGCTGATTTTGCCTTCTTGCTTTGTCCTGACCATAACCGACTGGCTTGTGAGGTCTCCGGATGCGAGCTCAACACTCTCGGGCAATGTCCATAGGTAACCCGTTGGGTGGCCAGTGCAGTTCGCTGTCACGGTAACCGTCTCGCCCACCAGGATATAGCTCTTCGGAGAGACAGAATACGTTACCTTCGGAGCAGTGGGAGCAGGATAGTTCACTTGAAGTTCGCTGGGAGCCTGTTGCACACCATCTTTCATGACTGGCACAACGAATACGGAAATGTAACTGTCTGAACCATTGCGGTCGAAAGGAGGAATGTAGAATCCCTCGTCGCGAGTCTGGCCGACAAGCGTCTTCTGGCCATCCATCGTCTGCGTGTAGATGTCGAAATGGTCGAAGTTGTTGTTCCACGTGTACTTCCACGTGATGCGGATGTCGCCACTTTCCTCGCCTAAAGTGCTTGTCGTTGAAAGGTCCGTCACCTGGACAGGAGCAGGCGTGTAGTCCACGGGAAGCACAGCGACCTGACCGATGTTCAGCGAATAGTTGCTCAGATTCGCTGTGGACCTGACGTTAAAGCCAATCATGTATATCGTATTGCCATTCAATGAGGAAAGGTCGAAGTCGCAAACAGTCCAGCCATTCACTTCGGTTGCTGTGCCTGTCAATGTTACATTAGGCGTAACAGAACTTTCCGTAGAAAGCTTGGCCTGCATCGTAACACGCCTCGATGACTTATACACCAAGCGCAAGACACCACCATTCACAACGGGAATCTGCGTCTTGTACAGGCGCATTACATGGTCGCCAGAGGAAAGTGTACCGGAAATCTTAAAGCTCGAACCTACGTTCCAAGCATTGTCCCAATCAATGGATACGGTCAGGCCTGAGCCGCGGTCAATCCACCAACGCCACGTTGGCAGCACGCTCTGCATGCCGGAATGGTACCAGTCCGTTGTGCCTTGAATCTCTCCCTTGACAAAGCGATGCTTGCCATTGCCGACACTCATATCGCTCACGAAAGGCATAGATGTGATGACAGAACGTTCCAGAACACGACTCGATACGCCAGGGAAGCCACTCGTGGGAATAGAAGTGGGATTGGAATTGGTATTCACCCACATATCCTCTTCATTGTCGAAGACGGTCTTGGCAATGGGATAAGCTGTCTCGCCATGACAATCGCTTGCCGACTTGAAGGCACGCTTCGCAGGGTCTTCCCAAATCTTCGTCTCAGGACAGAAGAGGTCCAGCGAACCAACGTGACCTGTGGTAGGCATAGCACTGTTCAGAGCGGATGTCCAACCCAAGTGACCAGCTTGTGCCAACTCGATGCCTGCGTATATCTTCGAGAAAGTCTGGGCTTCCGTGCAGTTAAGCTGAGAAGCATAGCTGCGGTAGTCGCCTACAGCACCATACTCCAAGAACTGGGATGTGTTGACGTGCGTCTTAAGGATGCCTGTGTTGGGATAGCGTGAGGCATTGTACCACTGAATCTCCATCTGCGTGTTCGGGTCGTCGGCCATAGCAGCAGCATAGAAGTCGCGGCAGAATGCTTCCCATTCACTTTGCGAGCCACCGCCAGTCTCCTCGTTGATGAACCAGCCGTCGAAGCCATAGTACTTAGCCATCTCATACAGTTTCACAGCCATCGGATAGTGACCGCCTTCCTGAGCCAACATCTCACGAACCCAAGTCTGTGTGCCTCCAAAGGCAGCAGGGGGGAAGAAGATGTTGCCCAGCGACTTCACGCCACTCTGATGGGCTGCATCCGTGGAGCCAGCTGGCGGAATGTTGATGATGCCTTCCGATGCAGCACCAGCCCAATAGACCAGCTTGTCCATATATTGCCAATAGGTAGGCTGATAGCCCAGGAAGTTGTTCAGCTCGCCTTGTGAAGGACAAAGAGAACAAGTAGGATACAGAATTGTAGAGTTACAAATCTGTCCTTCATAGTATTGGTTAGCGTTAGCTTTCATCAATGTAGGCTCCTTGAAACGTGCCTGAAGGGGAACCTTTGCCACGTTGAAAGCGTCGTCGGGATTGGAGCCAGGCGTCCAGTTCCTGATGTCTTGCGGGTGGCAACATACGTTGAAGGGCTGTTGGCTAAAGCCCATCGTTGCCGTCAGCAGCAGTGCTGCCGAAAGGGAAAACTGTTTTAGATTCATAATATAAGTATTTAGAAGTATTGTTATCTGAAGTTGTTGTATGTCTTGCGATGTCCTTCGTCATCCATCGTATCGTCCACATCCCACCATAGACGTGTGCTTTGCCGGTTCTTTTCCTGCAGTTCGGCATTGTTCTGGAAGTACTGGTTCTGACTCTCGCTATTGGGATAGAGGAGTCGTTTGATGAGGTGATGATCCAGAATCGGGTCGCCTGATGTGTTGGTGACGACGCCTGTCTCGGTATTGTACATACCCTCCAGGGCAGGATAATCCGTGCGACGGAAGTCGGCCCAGCCTTCGTTGCCGTTCGGGAAGACTGCCATCCACTTGTGGGTGATGAGTGCTTCGAGGATGCGTTCGTTGTCCCCGCTTTGGAAGGTTCCATCGTTGAAGCAGACGACGCCGTCAATGTAAGACTGTGCTTCGGCAGCATCCACCTGATAATGATCCATGGAAGCCTGTATGCCGGCACGCACATAATCTTCTACGCCCATTGTCAGCGCTGTGCCGCTCCAACCGCGAAGAACGGCTTCGGCCTTGAGGAAGAGACTCTCGGCATAACTGAGCCAGACGTGCGGACGGCAGTAGTTGAAGTAGAAGTCGGGGTTCAAGTCTTTCGATGCAGGCTTTGGCTGCGTCTTGGTGAGGCTGTAGTTGAGGACGGACATCGACACTTCGTCGTCCTGCGCATTGCGGTGACAGCCCACATAATCCTCGCGGAGCGACTCTTCACCTGCTGCAAGGGTTTCCGATGTCATCTTTGCCCTGAACCAGCACTTCAGGCAGCGCGGGTCGATTATCTTGGTCGTGCTACCTGTTCTGCCAGTCTTGATGGTGTACTCGGCACCGCCTGTCGAGAGGTTCCTGTAGAACTGCTCCATGTCCCACGACAGGACGAATTCGCCGTTGTAGGCAACCGAGCACATCGCTATGCCGTTCTCGTCGCCGCCGGAATCCTCGCCGCCAATGCTGGTAGAGGCATATTTGGGAACCGTCTGCATGTTGTCTTCGTTCGACTCAAGCAGGCCGTATTCGTTGTTGAGGGCTGCTTCGCCTTCCTCCTTGGCACGCTCGGGGTCGACGTTTGATATGCGAAGTGCCATGCGGAGGCGCAGGGTGTTGGCAAAGCGAAGCCATTTCAGGTCGTCGCCAAAGTAGCAGATATCGCCGTCGGTAATGTTGTACTGACTGTCATCGTTTGGCTTGATGGAGTCAACAGCCTGCTCGAGCATGCGGAACATGCAGTCGTAGATTTCCTCCTGCGTGTTGTACGCCACATTGTTCTGCTCGGGTATCTTGGCCTGCACATACTCCTTGCAAGGCATGTCTCCGTAGGTATCTGTGTGAGCAAGCAGGACGAAAGCCATGTAGATGCGCACCTTGTAGAACATGTTCTTATAGCGTTCCGGGTTGTCGTTGAACTTGAGGGCGCGCAGAATCTCACGGTATTCCGTGCAACGCTGGTTGTAGAAGTCCTCCCAACGATAAGCCGACCAGCCATCTGTATAGCCGTATCTGGGCGAACCATTCATGTGTTTCGGCTGGTTGTAGGCGCCGTAGCCGGAATAGACGTCGTGCGTCAGGTTTGTGGCTCGCTGGTATTGTGAGTAGTAACTCTGATAGAGGAAGGAACGGAACTTGTCGGGCACAGCACTTATTTGTTCTTTCCAAATGGCAGAGTCCTCTGCTGTGACGGCATAGTTAAGATTGATGTCGGCATATTTCGTATCGTCGTCCACATCGACAATCTCGCCGTTGGCTGCTCCTCCGCTACCCTCCAACGCATAGGGATTATGGCTCATCTCGGTGAGGTCGTAGCAAGAGGTAAGAAGGAAGAAGGATGAGGTAAGAAGCAGGAGGCTTACCTTATTATTTATATGATGTTTCATAATGTCAGAATCCTAAGTTTAGAGTGAGTCCGTAGGTACGTGCATATGGCACAGAGAGGAAGTCGAGTGCCTGCGAGAACATCGTTGTGTCGTAGCCTCCTTCTGGGTTGCCGGGGGCATTCTTCATGAGGAAGCAGAGATTGCGGGCAACGAAAGAGAGTCGCAAGGAAGTGAGGGGAGTCTTCAGGAACAGTTTCTTCGGGAAGTCGTAGCCGATGGAAAGTTCCTTCAGCTTAATGTAGGAAGCGTCGTGCACGAACTCCTCGGCATAGCCTTGAGTGTTGGAATAGAGTCCGATTGTCTTGTAATAATCCACCGCATTGGGGAAGTCGCGGTCGAGTGTGCGCTCTGATGTTCCCACGAGCGTTGCCATTCCTTCGGAGACGCTGACTATGTCGCCGCCTATCTTCGCGTCGATCAGGCCCGAGAGGATAATGCCGCGATAGTTGAAGGTGGGCATCAGGGACATCAACAACTTAGGCTGAATGTTGCCGATAGGGTGGTCGAGGAGCCATTGCTCCTGATTGCCGCCGCCGGTTTCGGGCTGCGGAAGTCCGTTGGCATCGAGTATGGGATTGCCTGCCGCGTCGCGTTTCATGAGCTTGTTGGCATAGATGTCGCCAAGTTTGCCGCCTGTTACGGCACCGACTTTGACGGGCATGTGCGAGTCGCCGGCAAAGTAGATGCGGTTCACGCCATCAGCCAACTCATCGACTTTGCTGACGTTGTGAGCGAGGTTCAGGTTGAGGTCGAAGGTGAAGTCCTTGGTCTTGACGGGTGTCGTATAGAGTGTGAACTCGATACCTCTGTTGCTAATCTTGCCGGCGTTCACCCATTGCTGGCTCCACGGGGAAGAGGCATCGACCAGCATCGCCTGGTTCTTCGTGGTATTGTAGTAGAATGTGAAGTCGAATCCGAGACGGTTCTGCAGGAACTTCATATCGAGTCCCACCTCGTAGGAGGTCTTGATCTCGGGCTTCAGGTTATTGTTCATCTTGATGGTCTGCACGGTTGACTGGCGAACACCGTTCGAGAAGCTGTACAACTGGGTGTTGTAGAGGTTGTAAGGCTCCGGGTCTTTACCGACTTGGGCCCACGAGAGGCGAACCTTCGAGAAAGTGACCCATTTGGGGAGCGGCTTGTCGATGGAGCTCATGAAGTCGGAGAAGATGTAGCTCAGCGAAGCCGACGGATAGAAGAACGAGCGGTTGCTCGAGGGAAGGGTGGATGACCAATCGTTTCTTGCGGTGAGGTCGAGCGAGAGATATTCCCTGAAGGCCACCTGAGCGGAGGCAAAGATGGAGTACATCGCCCTGTCGCTGCCGGCGTCTGTCGCGCTGTTGAGTCGCTCGGCGGTATTGAAGAGCCAAGTGTCTTTGATGAGCATGTTTTGCACGGAAGCCCCGAGGAGTTCGTACTTCTGATACATGATGTTGCCGCCCAGAGTATAGCCGAAGCGCCAATTATCGTTGAGGGTATAGTCGCCGAGGAACATTGCGGAGATGTTGTGCTCGAAGTGATTCGTCTCGCCTCGGTACATGCCATCGTCGGTTAGCTTCGATTGCCAAGTGTCGTCGCCAGTGGTGATGGCCTGAAGGGCAAGGCTGAGGTTGGTCTCCTGAATGCGTGTGCGATAGTAGTCGAAAGCATATTTGGCTTGGAACTTCAGCCAGGGTTTGATGTCGAGGTTGCCTGCGAAGTAACCGAAGGCACGGAGCCTTTCGTCGCTGTTCTGCAGTTGATGGCGGATGTAGTAGGGGTTGAGGTAGTTCATGTCGGGCCCGAACCAGTTCTGATGCGGGCGGAGTGGAGTGCTGTACTGTTCCAGGTCGCAGAGACGAATGTTGGCCGGGATGAGGAGCAACTGGCCGACTTCGCCCCAGAGTCCTGTCTGCGGACGGTTCTCGGCCTTGGTTCTGGACAGAGATATCTTGCCGTCCACGCTGAACCATTTGTTTATCTTTTGTCCTGCATTGAGGTCGATGTTTATTTTGTTCAGGCTTTCATCCTTGAACATGCCGCGGTTGTCGTTGTATCCGAAAGAGAGGCGGAAGTGAGACGTGTCGGTCTGCTTGCCCAAAGCCACGGAGTGGTAGTGCGAGAAGCCTGTCTTGAAGTAGTCGGTCAGCTTGTTGCCGTAGGCTTTGTAGGGAATGATCTGGCCGTTCCAGGTGACGTCGTCTCTGCCGTCGAGCAGGGGGCCGAAGGAGTTCTGACCAGTCATGCTGACGATGTTTCCGCCGTCGTCGTAGAGATATTCCTTTGTGCCATTATCGCCCTGACCGTATTTGTTCTGCAACTTGATGGTCTGAGCGGCCTGACTCCAAGTGAAGGTTCCGGAATAGCTGATGCCCCAGCCGTCCTTCTTAGCCCCCTTCTTCGTGGTGACAAGAATGACGCCATTACCGGCACGAGCGCCGTAGAGGGCTGCCGCGTTAGGGCCTTTCAGCACGGAAATGCTTTCGATGTCGTCGGGATTGAGGTCGAAGACGGTTCCACCTCTGTCGTAACCGCCGTAAGCCGTCACGTCGCTCGTCTGGTTGTCGGAGAAGGGAACGCCGTCCACAATCCAGAGCGGCTGGTTGTTGTCCGTGAGGGATGAGTTGCCGCGAATGGTTATCTTGGTCGAGCCGCCCAGTCCCGTCGGTGCGGTATTCATTTCGACACCGGCGATTTTACCAGAGAGGGCTGAGGTGACGGAAGGGTCTCCCGTCAGGTTCAGGTGCTCGCCCTTGAGGTCCTGGACTGCATAGCCGAGCATCTTCTTCTCGCGTTTGATGCCGAGGGCCGTGACGACCACCTCTTCGAGCTGTGCCGTGTCTTCCGACATTTCCACATTGACCATTGACCATTGACCATTGACCATCGAGTTTTGGCTGAGGGCTACTTCCTTTGTCTGGAATCCCATGTAGGAAAAGACCAGCACGGGAGCGTCCTCGCCGGTCATGATGGTGTAGTTTCCGTTGATGTCCGTGATGGCTTTCTCGCTGGTACCTTTGACTGAGATGCTGGCTCCGATGAGCGGTTCGCCCTGCTCGTCGAGGATTTGTCCGCTAATCTTTCTCTTCGGTTGCTGCGGTTCGTCGTTCTGCGTGACCTGCGAAGGCCTGTTCTCTCCTCTTTTTGTGGGGATGGAGTAGGCTGTTGCGGTAAGCGACAAGAGCAGCGCCGTCAACGCGAATCGAACGATGAGGCCGTTCAATCCTTGTGCTGTTCGTTTTTCTTCCATTGTTTATGTTATTTTGACCTATTTGCCCCACAAAGTTACACATTATTTAATATTATTGCAAGTTGAATGGTGCTTATTTTGCTAAAAAGCGAAAAAAGGGGGAACGAGGCTGCATTCTCTGACCTTTGCCCCATTTGATAAAATGTAAGCGAAAATGCCACACTTGCTTACTTTCTGTATTTTCCGAATGCTCGAAAAACGGCATCGGAACAGCAGAACTGTGTCCGACCCCAAATTTATCGCAATTTTCTCGAATTTCATAACACATTGAGGCTGTGAGACTTAAGTTTCTCGTGTCCAGGCGCGGGCAGCAAAATGACCCGATTCCGAGTAAAAAAGTGGCTTTTTTGACCTGTTTTGTTGGTCGATTCGGCACGGGTTTCTTCTCAACGCCCTATGCCGAAATCGTCAACGCCCTATAGGGGATGTTCAAACCCTCCCTGCTGAGTTGATTAACTTGCCTGCATAAGTCCCCGATTTCCCCCTTTTTCAATCATTTTGCCTCCCTGCTGCGTTCACTCCCGAAATAGCAAAAAGAAAGCAGAACGGCGTGTTGTCTTACTATTTGTCCGGTGGTTTTTCACCTCTTTTCGCCCGTCTTCCTTTAATTTTTCACGTTTAGTTTTTCATTTTTAATTATTTTGTTGTACCTTTGCACGCGATTTTGAAGGCTTGAAATATCAGCCCGCAAGGTTGCTCCTGTAGTTCAACGGATAGAATAGAAGTTTCCTAAACTTTAGATAGGGGTTCGATTCCCCTCGGGAGTACTACTTCGGGAGTTCATAGTTCATAGTTCAAAGTCAAGAGTTTAAGGGTAACAACTCGTCAACTTGTTTACTTGTCAACTACAAAAAGATATGGAAATAAAGGAAAAAGAATCTGTAGTAGTAAGGTTCTCTGGTGATTCCGGCGACGGCATGCAGCTCGCCGGAAATATTTTTTCTACTGTGTCCGCCACCGTGGGCAACAGTATCAGTACGTTCCCGGACTACCCTGCCGACATCCGCGCTCCGCAAGGTTCGCTCACGGGCGTCAGCGGTTTCCAGGTTCACATCGGTGCCGAGCAGGTCTATACGCCTGGCGACCTCTGCGATGTCCTCGTGGCAATGAATGCCGCAGCACTCAAGACGCAGTATCGCTACGCTAAGCCCGATGCCGCTATCATCATCGATACCGACAGCTTCGGACCTAAAGACTTGGAGAAGGCACAGTTCCAAACCACCGATTATCTCGGCGAGATGGGCATCGATCCGGACAGGGTAATTGCCTGCCCTCTCACGACGATGGTGAAGGATTGTCTGGCTGACAGCGGGATGGACGCCAAGAGCGTGAGCAAATGCCGCAATATGTTTGCGCTCGGTCTGGTGTGCTGGTTGTTCGACAGAGACCTCGACGTCGCCTTCAACTTCCTCAGGGAGAAATTCGCAAAGAAGCCCGAAGTGGCCGAGGCAAACATTAAAGTCATTCAGGCAGGCTACGATTACGGACACAACACGCACTCCAGCGTGGCTAACGTCTATCGCATCGAGACGAAGCACAAAGTGCCCGGCCGCTACATGGACATCACCGGAAACAAGGCTACGGCGTATGGCTTCATCGCTGCTGCCGAGAAGGCTGGGCTGAAGCTCTACCTCGGATCTTATCCCATCACACCCGCTACCGACGTCCTCCACGAGCTCTCCAAGCACAAGAGCCTCGGCGTGATTACCGTTCAATGCGAGGACGAGATAGCAGGCTGCGCGTCGGCAGTAGGCGCTTCGTTCGCTGGAGCACTCGCCGTAACTTCGACCTCTGGCCCCGGCATCTGCCTGAAGAGCGAGGCGATGAACCTTGCAGTCATCATGGAACTGCCCATCGTCGTGCTCGACGTGCAGCGAGGCGGACCCGCGACGGGTCTTCCAACAAAGAGCGAACAGACCGACCTCTTGCAAGCTCTCTTTGGTCGTAACGGCGAGAGCCCAATGCCCGTCGTTGCCGCAGCAAGTCCCACCGACTGCTTCGAAATGGCATACGCTGCCTCGAAGATGGCATTGGAACACATGACACCCGTAATTCTCATGACGGATGCCTACGTTGCAAATGGTTCCGCAGCATTCAAACTGCCCAACCTCAGCGAGTATCCCGCCATCACGCCGCCTTATGTCCCAGAGGATTTGAAAGGTTCTTGGACACCATACATGCGTAATGCCGAGGGCGTTCGCTACTGGGCTGTGCCTGGCAGAGAAGGCTTCGAGCACATCCTTGGCGGCCTCGAGAAGGACGACAAGACGGGTGCCATCAGCACGAATCCCGAGAATCACGACTTGATGACACGCAAGCGTCAGGCTAAGATAGCAGCCATCCCTGTGCCCGACCTCGAGGTGCTTGGCGACAAAGACGATGCCGAGTTGCTCATCGTGGGCTTCGGCGGTACCTATGGTCACCTGCATGCTGCGATGGACGAACTGCGTGCCCAGGGCAAGAAGGTTGCCCTCGCACACTTCCGCTACATCAATCCCCTACCCAAGAACACTGCCGACGTCCTGCGTCGCTACCCGAAGGTCGTAGTAGCCGAACAGAATATGGGACAGCTCGCAGGCTGGCTCCGCATGAAAGTCGACGGGTTTGTTCCCCAGCAGTTCAACCAAGTAAAGGGTCAGCCTTTCAAGGTCGCCGAACTGGTCGAAGCGTTCGGCAATTTAGTTAAGAGTTAAGAATTAAGAGTTAAGAAAGAATGTCTCAAGACATACTCATAGACAAACGCTCTTATTTGTTTGCACTTCGGATAGTGAAAGCTTATAAGTATCTGACAAAGCAGCAGAATGAATATGTTCTCTCAAAGCAGATGCTTCGAAGCGGAACTGCTATAGGTGCTATGATGCGGGAAGCCAAGTTTGCCCAAAGTCGTGCTGACTTTGTTAGCAAAGCATCAATAGCCTTGAAGGAAGCAAACGAAACTCTTTACTGGTTAGAACTCTTACATGACAGTGAATACATTGATGATAATACGTTTAACTCAATACATGCTGAGGCAGATGCAATAACTGCAATCTTAGCATCCATTGTGAAATCTACAAAGGAGAACACTGAAAAGTACGATAACGCTAAAGGTGATTTTCTTAACTCTTAACTCTTAACACTTAACAAAAGATGTATAGCGCACAAGATTATAAGAAAGGGCAGCCGCGTTGGTGTCCTGGATGTGGTGACCACTTTTTCCTCGCCAGCCTGCATAAAGCGATGGCCGAGATAGGTGTGGCGCCGTCGCAGACCGCCGTTATCAGCGGTATTGGTTGTTCCAGCCGTCTGCCGCACTACATGGCAACGTATGGCATGAACACCATTCACGGCCGTGCGGCTGCAATTGCTACTGGTTGCAAGGTGGCTAATCCCAATCTGACTGTATGGCAAGTCAGCGGTGATGGTGACGGACTGGCTATCGGAGGCAATCACTTCATTCACGCCAACCGCAGGAACATCAACCTGAACATGATTCTGCTCAATAACCGCATCTATGGCCTGACGAAGGGTCAGTACAGCCCCACCAGCCCTCGTGGCTTCGTCAGCAAGTCCTCGCCTTATGGAACGGTCGAGGATCCTTTCCGTCCTGCTGAGCTGTGCTTCGGAGCGAGAGGTCATTTCTTTGCCCGTGCCGTTGCCACCGATGCCCCGGGCACCATCGAGGTGCTCAAGGCGGCCTACAATCATAAGGGCGCCAGCGTGTGCGAGATCCTGCAAAACTGCGTCATCTTCAATAACGGAACCCACGACGCGGTCTATTCGAAGGAAGGTCGCGCCAAGAATGCCATCTACCTGCGTCACGGCGAGAAGATGCTCTTCGGAGAGAACAACGAGTACGGCATCGTGCAGGAAGGCTTCAACATCAAGCCCGTGAAGTTGGGCGAGGATGGTTATACCGAAGCCGACGTCCTGGTTCACGACGCGAAATGCGAGGACAACACCCTGCAGCTGAAGCTAGCCGAGATGGAATGGCCCGTTGCGCTTGGCGTGATTCGCGACGTCGAGGCTCCCACCTACGATGATTGCGTCTGGAGCCAGATCGAGGAAATCAAAGAGAAGAAGAAGTATCATACTTTCGCCGAGCTTCTAGAGACGAACGACATCTGGGAGGTGAAATAAAGGAGAAAAAATAAACTATAACATTCTAATATATGAAAAGCAACTTCCTATCAGCAAAGGCCATAGGGCTTTGTGCGCTGTGTTTCCTCTGCGTTCTCTGCGTCTCTGCGCAGCAGACCGCTTTCGAGTTCTCTACCGCCCATCGTGGTCCCGTCATAGGGCCGCTCCATTATGGTATCTTCTACGAGGAAATCAACCATGCTGGGGATGGCGGCATCTATGCCGAGCTCATTCGCAATGGCTCGATGGAGGAGAGCGGTTCAAACCCCGAATATTGGCAGCCCATCGGCAACGCCAGCCTCAGCATTTCTTCCCAGAACCTCATCAATGGTGCCCAGAAGAATGCTTTGCAACTCAACCTGGCTCAAGCGGGCGACGGCACCAGAAACGTCGGTTACTGGGGCATTAACATTGTGGAGGGGCAAACTTACAAGGCCAGCTTCTGGATTCGCACGGCCAACAATTGGGAAGGCGATGTGACGCTGACTCTTGAGAGCGAAGCGGGCGACGACCTCGGACATTCCGTGGTGGCTGTCAGCGATGCTGGTTCTTGGAAGAAGTTCACCACGGAGATTACCGCTACGGGCAGCTACCAGCAGGGTTGCTTTGCCATCAGGGGAGGCCAGGCAGGGACGATTTATCTGGATTGCGTCAGCCTGTTCCCGCCAACATTCAAGGGGCGTGAGAACGGAATGCGCATCGACTTGGCCGAGAAACTGGCTGCCTTGCATCCTCGCTTCATGCGCTTCCCGGGCGGCTGCTATATTGAAGGCGGCAATCGCTATCAGTGGCGCCATACAGTCGGTCCCGTCGAGGAGCGTCTGGGCATCTATAACAGCCAGTGGGGCTATCCCGTGACGAACGGCATGGGTTTCCACGAGTTCCTTCAGCTTTCCGAGGATTTGGGAGCCGAGCCGATGTTCGTGGTCAACATGGGCATGGGGCACGGATGGTATGAGAACTATCAGCATATCGAGGGTTACGTGCAGGAAGCGCTCGATGCTTTGGAATATGCCAATGGCGATGCCTCCACATTCTGGGGTGCAAAGCGCATTGCGGCAGGGCATCCCGAGCCGTTCAACATGCGCCTCATAGAGATTGGGAATGAGAATTATAACTATAATTTCAACAATAACAGCGACCAGAGCGACCATTACCCCGAGCGCTATCGCCAGTTCTACGACGCCATCAAGGCGCGTTGGCCGGAAACCATCTGCATCGGCAATGTGGAGAGCTGGGGCACGGACAATCCCTCCTGGCGCAACGCACATCCCGTGGATGTCGTGGACGAGCATTACTATAAAACGCCCGACTGGTTTGCATCCAATTACCGCAAATACGACAATGCCAGCCGCAGCAGCCACAAGATATATAATGGCGAATATGCCGTCACCAGCGACTGCGGCACCAACGGCACCCTGAAAGCTGCCCTGGGCGAAGCCATCTACATGGCGGGTATGGAGCGCAATTCCGACGTTTGCATCATGGCTTCGTATGCGCCTATCTTCAAGAACGAGAACGATTCGCAATGGAATCCCGACATGCTCCACTACAATGCCTACACTAGCTTCGGCACGCCCTCTTATTGGGCTCAGCAGATGATGGCAGAGACCGTCGGAAAGCAGAATATCACATGGACCGAGACGGGCAACATGCTCGGCATGGAGAGTGCCCGATTGGGCGTCGGCTCCTGGAGCACCGAGGCCACATACTCTAATATCCGGGTGACCGATGCCGACAATAATGTCATCTTCGAGCAGACGGATGCCATCACCACGCCAAGGTCGTTGCAGGGCCATTACCGCCTCTTCGACGTCTGCACCAACAACTGCACCATCGAGATGGATGCCGTGAGGAACAGCGGCGACGAGGGCTTCCTCATCACCTTTGCCTATGTCGATGCCGGCAACTACGCCTGGTGGAACATTGGGGGATGGGGGAATACGAAGCATGCCATAGAGCAGGCCGTGGACGGGAAGAAATCCACTCTGACCGATGCCAGCGGCAGCATCCAGACGGGAAAGACGTATCGCATCAAGATAGTGCGCAGCGGCCTTACCGCACGGTGCTACCTCGACGGAACGCTTGTCCATACCGTCACCCTTTCCGAGAAGACCGGGCAGCGGCTCTACCTCTGCGCCTCCCTCAACGAGGCCGAGGACATGGCCATCGTCAAGGTCGTCAACTACGGCGACGCGGCCGTTCCCGCCAAGTTCTCCTTCGCCGACGCCGTCATTAGCGGCAATGCCGAGGCGCGCATCATGAGCCATGCCGACAACTACGCCGAGAATTCCCTGGCCGAGCCCGAGAAGGTGGTGCCCAGAAACGAGACATTGACAATCGAGGGTGAAGAACTGGAGTTCGAGGTGCCAGCCTATTCGCTCTCCGTCATTCAGATACCCGTTTCCGAGGTCAGCACAGAGGAGAAGCCGCAGTCTGCCGAGCCCCCATCCGCCGTCGTCAGCTACGATTTCGAGAACGAGGCACAAGGGCTGGAGTTCGCCGACGGCAACCATGCCTTCTATACCGACGAGGAGGGCTATGTCGATTTGGGCAACGAAGCCGCCCTGGCCATCGGCAGGGTGCTCAACGGCGGAGCATACAGCGTCAGCCTCAACCTCATGTTCGCCGACAGCGGCCACCTCAATAACTACTGCTGGGCTTGGAACGTCAACAACGGCACGGGCTCCTACGCTGGCCTTATCAATCAGGCCAACAATGTCAACTGGTACTTCGAGAGGAAAGCCAACTCGGGTTCCGTAGCGGTTAACTCCCGCTCCGGCCTCAGCTGGCGGACATGGCACAACGTCACCGTCACCGCCGATGCCACCACCACGAGCATCTACATCGACGGCATCCTCCGCAAGACCGAGCCCTCGAACACCAACGCCCTCACCCTCAACGCCTCCACCGTGGCATGGATAGGACGCAGCCCCTACACCGCCGACGCCTTGATGAGCCAGACCTTCTTCGACGACTTTGCCGTCTATGATGGCGTCCTCTCTCCGGCACAAGTCCTGGCTCTTTATGAAGCCGCAGCCGCCAAGAGCACCGAGTGCCCTGCCCTCGTCCCCGAGCCCGAAACGGAGCCCAATGCCGACGCCATCAGGCTCATCGGCGACGGAGAAGAGGTCGACATCACATCCCTGCTGAAGAACGCCAACTTCGCCTCGGGCGGCAACTATTGGGAGGGCACCACCTTCACCGCAGCGCCCGGCACCGTGGCAGAGCAATACAACAAGGTGTTCGACACCTATCAGGTGCTCCCCGACATGCCCGCAGGCATCTACCGCCTCAGCTGGCAGGGCTTCTACCGCAACGGCAACATAGCCAACGCCCACCTGCGCCACATGGCAGGGCAGGAGGACACCGCAGAGGTCTATGCTAACGAAGAGGCCGCCAACCTGCTCTCCATCTACGACGAGTCGGTGCCCTACACCTTCGAGCCCTACACCTATCCCGACAATGTGACGACTGCCAACCAAGCCTTCCTCGACGGATACTACCGGCAGCAGATGGAGTTCACGCTCCAGGAGACCACCGACCTCCGCATCGGCATGCGCCACTTCGCCCCAACCGTCTATGACTGGGCTTGTGTGGACAATTTCAGCCTCACCTACCTGAAGGACAACAGCACGGGAATCCGTGAAGTGGTAAGCGAGAAGCAACCGACTTCGGCTGTTTACGACCTCAGTGGCCGCCGAGTGGCAAGCTCCACGACCGCAGGACTGCCCAAAGGCGTCTATGTCGTTAAGGGTAAGAAGGTTATAGTGAAATAGAAAACCCCTTAGGGAGGAGTGAAAAACGCCGCGTGCGGCGATGACCAACGCCGCACGCGGAAATGACCAACGCCGCACGCGGGGATTGCCATCGCCGCACGCGGCGTTTTTAATGCCCTTTTCAGAACCTTCCTCCTCCGTTTTGCTGGGCCTCTGCCTGCCAGCCGTTCTCTCTGTCCTGCCGGAGGGGGGAGTGGCGTCCGTCGCTTGGCTGTCGGCACGCCGTTTTTGCAGGTCGGGTGCGGATGGGTTTCCCGTGCAGCATCGGGCAAAAGACCGGCAAAAGCGTTATTTTTCCCCAAAAAAGTTTTTGCCCTGTCGTTTTTTTCCGTATCTTTGCATTTCGGGAGGCCTACATCGCCCTCCAACCCTCTGGCTTCCTTTGGCTTCCCAGACGATTAAGAAAATGAACAAATGAAAATGAAGGATTAAATATGCTGTTCAATTCCATCTCGTTCCTGCTGTTCTTTCCCATAGTTTGCCTCGTTTGCTTCTGCATCCCAGCGAGGCGGATTAGGGCAAGAAATCTGTGGCTCCTGGCCTGCAGCTACTATTTCTACATGAACTGGGAGCCGGCATACGCCCTCCTGCTGCTCACAAGCACCGTGGTGACCTATTTCGCTGCGCTCGGCATCAGCCATTATAGGGAGCAGGCGGGAAGGAAGGCGTGCCTGGTGGCCAGCCTGGTCTTGAACCTCGCCATCCTGTTCCTGTTCAAGTACTACAATTTCCTCGCGTCGAACATCGAGGCGCTGCTGGGGGCGACGGGGCTCGGCATAGACCTCCCCGAGTTCGGGCTGCTGCTGCCCGTGGGCATCTCCTTCTACATTTTCCAGGCTTTGGGGTATTCGATAGATGTCTATCGGGGGACAACACAAGTGGAGCGCGACTTCCCGACCTATGCGCTGTTCGTCTCGTTCTTCCCCCAGCTGGTGGCAGGACCAATCGAGCGTTCCAACAACCTCCTGCCGCAATTCAAGCAGCAGCACCGCTTCGACTACGACTCGGCGATGGCGGGCGTGAGGCTTATGGTATGGGGCTATTTCATGAAGCTGGTTTTGGCGGACCGTTGCGGCATATTTGTCGATGCCGTCTTCAATAATGTCAGTCAGCACAACGGAGGCTCCTATCTGGTGGCGTCGCTCCTCTTCCCGTTTCAGATTTACGGCGACTTCGCAGGCTATTCCCTTATTGCCATCGGAGTGGCCCGCGTGCTGGGATTCCGCCTGATGGAGAACTTCCGCCGCCCCTACTTCGCCTGCAGCATCGGCGAGTTCTGGCATCGCTGGCACATCTCCCTCTCCACGTGGTTCAGGGACTATGTGTATATCCCTCTTGGCGGCAACCGCGTAGGACGGATGCGCAACTACTTCAATCTGTTCGTTACATTCGTCGTGAGCGGCATCTGGCATGGCGCCAACTGGACGTTCTTCTGCTGGGGCAGCCTGCACGGCCTCCTGCTCTGCATAGAGAAAGCCCTTGGCATCGGCAAGCAGAAATACTCGGGATGGCGCAAGTTCTGCCACTGGGCGGCGACCTTCGTCCTCGTCTGCCTCGCCTGGATTTTGTTCAGAGCCAACAGCCTCTCGGATGCGGTGACTGTGGCAACCGGCATATTCACCAAGCCGGGAATGCCCAAGCCGGAGTACGCTAACTTCATTGCCATCGCTTTGGCCATGACGATATTACTGGCGAAGGAGCTGTCGGACGAGTACCAATGGGGCATCCGCGTGGCAGAATCACGCCATTGGCTGGTCCGCCATATCTATCTGGTCATGATGATAGCATACATCATTTTGTTCGGCGTGCTGGGCGGCGACCAATTCATCTATTTCCAGTTCTAAAGCCTCTGCATTATGAAAAAGTTATTAGCAAGCGCCCTGTTTGTCCTGATTGGACTCTTCATCGTGGACCGTCTCGGCGGAATGGTGATGTGGTGGGTGAACCAACATACCTATGACGTGTCCGGACCAAAAATCAAATATCTGGCCGGCGAAGTTCATGAGGATGTCGTAATGATGGGCACGTCGCGCTGCGATGTGCATTACGTCCCTTCGATTATCCGAGACACGCTCGGGATGAGCGTTTATAACGGCGGCATTAACGCCTCCGACAACATCTATGCTCATTACATCATGCTCAACCATATCCTGGCCAGGCATGTTCCGAAGATTATTTGCCTTGAGGTGATGACGAACGACTTCACCGAACAGGAGGACCCCTTTAATACCATCTCTTTTTTCGCCCCCTATTTTGGGAAAAACGAAGGAGCGGATTCTGTATTCCGCTTGGCGGGAAAGTACTGGATCTACCGCATTTCGCACTTATACCGTTATAATGCAAAAGCCACATCGAACATCGCCGGCCTTGTCATCAACAGGCATAAAGGAGGAGATAACGGCTACATCCCAGTCCCCAAGCCGGCGCATTTCCCCAAGGCCTTGAAGCACTCCCCGACTCCGCAGACCACGGATAGCCTGAAAATTGAGTATGTGAACAAATTCGTCGGCCTTTGCAAGAAGAATGGTATCAAGCTGATTTTCACGGTCGCACCGGAATATACAAAGGTGGATTTCGACTATTATAATGTTTTGAGAAGGATAGCCAAGCAACATGACATCCCGTTCATGGACTATCATACGGCAGGTTTATACCACGACCACCCCGAATATTTCAAGGACTGCCTTCATCTATGGGATAAGGGCGCAAGACTTTATTCGTCGGTCTTTGCCCATGACTTGAAACAGATATTGGAAGAAGAAGCAAACTGAATTTCTTTCAAACCAAGCCTTCGCCAATCGGCTAAATCCGCAGAGCATACCCCCCCTTAGGGAAGGGTGAAAAGCGGCGTTCGGCGTTTACTATGCCCTTTCAGAACCTTCCGCCGCCTCCTCCGAAGCCGCCTCCGCCGCCACGGGAACCGCCTCCTCCTCCGCCCCCTCTGCCTTCTCCGCCTCCGCCGCGGCCACCTTCACCCCGGCCTCGACCCATCATGCCGCGTCCGCCGAAGCGTCCGAAGCGCCAATTGGCGGTGAGCAGAACATAGCTGCGCACCATCTCGTTCTTGGTATCGGTGCGGCTCACGGCGCTCACGCTGCGGTTCACGTCGTCGCGTTCGTCCAGGATATCGACGGCTCGAAGGCTGATGGTCAGCTGCTTGTAGGGCAGGAAGCGTTGGCTGATGCTGCCGTTCCATATCAGGTGGTTGGTGTTCATCGCCTCGTCCGAGTAGCCTCGGCGGCTTTGCTGCTCGATATCGCTGCTGATGGTCATTCCCCAAGGGAAGGTCAGGACGAAGCTTCCGCCGTAGTTGAAGTTATAATGGTCGAGGTTAGAGGCCGTCGCATTATTGCTGCGGTTGAGGTTATAGTTGAACCTGCCATGGACGTTGGCTTCCACTTGCCAGCCGCTCTCCCAGTCTTGCCGGAACGTGAAGCGCACTCTTTGCCCGAAATTGCCGCTCCGCGTGATGTTCTCCACCGTCATCTTGTCCTTGCTCCGATAGAGGTAACCGATGTTTTTCGAGGTGCTGAGCGACGTATTCATGTCGTAGCGCCAATGCTTTTTGCTGTCGAGGGCGGTGTTGAAGTTATAGTTGGCCGACGCATTCCAGTTGCCGTTCACGTTGACGGGCATCGAGACGCGGCCGCCCGTCACCTCATTATATTCCGTGCGGTTCGTGGTGCTGTTCCTCGTCGTATGGAACTGAAGGCTGACCGCATTGGTGCGTTGGTAATCGATGACCGTGCGGCGATATTCAAACTGGATGTTCTGGGTGAAGCTCGGCTTGAGCTCCGCGTTACCGATTCTTATGTTGAGCGGGTTGGCGTCGGAAAGCGTATCGGGAATCATGTCGGTGATGTTGGGCCAGCCCGTGTCGGCGTTGTAGCGGAACTCGAGCTGCTCCTGACGGCTGAAGCGATATTGGAAGTTGACGACAGGCGAGGCGTTGACGACGGTTCTTCTGAGCAACGTGTCTATGCGGCCTTTCTGATAGTCCACCTTGCTGATTTGCGGCTGCACGGTGGCCCCGACGGTCAGGCGGAACTTGGTGCGGTTGAAGCGTATCTGGGTGCGGATGCTGTGGTTCTGACCGATGTTGCGCGTGTAGCTGCATTGCTGCTTATCCTGCACCACATAAGGTGCGTCGAAGAAATCGTCGTAGTTTGAGGCATTCACGCCCAGCACATCGTTCCAGGGGTCGAAGATGGAGCGGACGTCGCGGTCGTTGTCGCGGAAGGAATATCGGTAGCTGTAATCGAGCTGCAGGTAAGTCTTGTAGGCGATGGGCTCGTTGTAGCTGAAGCGTGCGTTGAAGTTATAATTGTAGTTCGAGCCGCGATTATACTGCACCTTATGATAGACGGAATCGCCGCCGTTAAGTGCTTGCAGGAGATAGTAATCGGTCTGCGAATAGCTGTTGCCCTCGTTATCCGAGTCGCCGTAGCCGCCGCCAATGGTCAGCGTTATGTTGCGTTCCGGCTTCTTCAGCTTTTTGTTGACTTGCAGAGAGGCAGAGCCGCTGATGTTCTTCGAGCTGTTCCAGTTGTCGCCGAGGCGGTGGTTCACGCCGATCTGCTTGGAGAGCTCGACGTAGTCGGCCAGCGGAGTGGGGGAGAGCAGGAAGGGGTTTTCGTTCCAGGTGGCGGACTCGTTGCCGCCCGAGCTGCCGTTTCTGCTGAAGTTGAGCTCTGGACGGAACTGTATGTTCCATGTCGAGTCGGGCTTCCACTCTACGCGATATTGGAATCCGAAATTGCCGTTGTGGCTGTTGCTATGGTTCTTGCTGGCCGAGTAGGCGGAATTCTTCAGCTCGAAGTTCTGCGAGTTCGACTCGGAGGCGCTGCTCGACTGGCTGAAGCTGCCGTTGACGCTGCCGTTCAGCTCCACTTTCTTGTTCTCCCAGTTCATCGTCGCGCCGAGGCTTTGGTTGTCCGAGAGGCCGTTGCCGCTCGTATTCCCGGCATTGGCGAAGCCGCTGTACTTCTGTTCTCCGACGAAGCTGTTCATGTTCAATTGGCCGCGATATCGGTCGTGCGAGCCGTAGCTGCCGTCTGCCCTGCCGAAGAATCCCTTCTTGCGGTCCTTCTTGATAGCGAGGTCGAGCACCGTCCGCTCGTTTCCGTCGTCGATGCCCGTGATGCGAGCCATGTCGCTCTTCCGGTCGTAGGCCTTCACCTTATCCACTATCTCGGCAGGCAGGTTCTGCAGGACCAGATTGCGGTTGTTGCCGAAGAACTCCTTTCCGTCGACGAGGATTTGGCTGATGTTCTTGCCGTTGAACGTGAAGTTGCCGTTCTCGTCCTGCACGATGCCGGGCAGCTTCTTGATGAGGTCCTCCACCATCGACCCTTCAGGCAGCTTGAAAGCGTCGGCGTTGTAGGCCACCGTATCGTCGACGACCGTCATCTCCGGCAGTTTTCCCTCGACCACAGCCTCTGCCATCACCGTTGCATCCTCGCGCATCATCACGTCGGCCACCTTGAAGTTGCCGGACTTTTGGGGCAGCGTCAGCTTGAACTTCTGCGTCTTGAAGCCCATGAAGGATACTTGCAGGGTATATGTTGCGGCTGGTATGGCAGGGAGGACGAACTGCCCGTTCTGCTTGGTCGTGGCGCCGGTAATCATCGAATCGCGCTCGTTGAAGAGCTTCACGGCGGCTCCTTCCATCGGCTGCAGCTTCTCGTTCTCGAAGACCGTGCCGCGGATGTTTAGCAAAAACGCCTGCTTCTGCTGCGCTGACGCAAGGGTGGTAGCAAGCAGGAGCAGAAGCGAGGCAATGTATCTGATTGAATGATTCGTCACATTTATAATGACGCCGTAAACAACGAAAAGTTTAATCCGGGCAGAAAAATAATGCGAGGAATCCAAGCGAACTAGATGTGCCTAACTCTCAAAACTGCGGGCGGTTGACAATCCAGCAGGGATGGCTGGTGGGGTTGCCTTTGTAATCGACGAAGGTAAGCTTGCCGTCGATGTCCTTCAGCTCCATCAGTATCATGGGGCGGGGGCGGTAGTCGCCGCGACGGGGGATGAGGCCTTCGCAATGCGCGTGCATGACCATGAACATGCGGCCTGCCCGGTCCGTGATGATTTCGCCGTTGTGCCCGGCGCCGTTTAGGATGGCGTCGGGGCTTTCGGAAGAGAGCACGGGCTCGGGCTCGCTCCAGCCTGAGAAGAGATGCTTCGAGGTGCTGAGGCAAAGGGTGTACTCATAGTTGTTGAAGTGGTTCTTGGAGCAGAAGAAATAGTACAGCCCCTTGTATTTATAGATGTAGCCCCCTTCGTAGGCCGTCGTGATGTAGTGCGGCTCGCTTCCCTTCGCATAGCTCAGGCCGTCCTTCGCGAGCTCGCGGATATAGTTGCCCTTGCTGTTCACGTCGCCATAGACGAGGTAGTGCTTGCCGTCGTCGTCGAGGAAGTACTGCCCGTCCTGGGGCGTAGGGTGCTCAGGCGTGCCGACATTCAGGGTGTTGGCATAGCGGAAAGGGCTGTCGATGTCGTCGGCCACGAGGACCACCTGGCGGTCGTTCTCCATCGAGACAAAGAGGGTGAGATACACCACGAGCTTGCCCTGGATGAGCGCAGGCGAGGGCGCCCAGAAGTTGATGTTCTGCTTGCCGGCGCCGGTCTTCATGGGGTCGGGTTTGCCGTCGCCAAACGGGTCGTGCGCGTTCGGCCCGGGGAACATGTCGCGATAGAAGGTCCAGTTGCAGAGGTCGCGGCTGCGGTAAATCTTGATGGGGAAGCCCGTCTTGAAGCAGTAGAACCACTCGCCAATCTGCACGACGGACGGGTCGGGGCAGTCGAAGTCGGTCACGGGATTCATGGCGACGGTCTTGTCGGGCATGTCTTTTCTGAGTTCGAACAAGGCCTTTTCGGCAATCTGGGGCTCGGTCTGTGCTTTTGCGCCCAGGCTGCTTATGCAAAGGAGCAGCAGGAAAAAGGGGATGCGGTTCATGTGTTTCTTTCCGTTAAACTGTGTTTTATAACTTCCGGCACATCGGTTGTTGTCCTTCAACTTATCATCTTTTGCATGCAAATATACGAAAAAAAGAAGTATTCCTTGCTGTTCTTGGAAAAATATGCTAATTTTGCCTGCAAATCAACTAACAAAACAATCAATCGACACATGAAAAAGTATCTTTTTATCCTTTCTATGGCTGCTTTGGCTTTTGCTTGCACGGACGAGCAAGGCAGTACAAATGGCGAACAGAACAAGCTCGAATGGGGAAATGCCTCGCTGTGCATCGAGGAACCTATTGCTCCGAAAGAAACGCTCTGCTACCACATCGAATTCAAGCTTGACACGCTTGCCGGTGACGGCCAACTGGCAAAGAGCCTCTCCCAAGTGCTTCGCGACAGCGTGCTTTGTGCCGGAGAATATGCCACCATTCAAGAGGCGATGGCAGCCCTTGCCGACAGCATGAAGACGGAATGGAAGGCAGAACTGGCCGAGATGTACGACCCCGAGTCGGATTTCAGGGAAACCCTGCAGTACTACTACACCGTCGAGGGCAGTCCCGTGGAAACGGTGGGCGACAGCATCCTGTCCTACCAAACGAACATCGACTGCTATCTGGGCGGCGCCCACGGCAGCTATGTGGTCTTCTACTACAACTTCGACAGGAAGACGGGCAAGCTGCTGAACATCAGCGACGTCGTGCCTGCCGACAAGGAGATGCTGGTGATGAAGGCGATGGAGGAACAGCTCTGCAAGGACTGGGAGGCTAAGGATCTGGCCGACCTGCAGGAGAAGACAGGCATCACGATGCTGGGCGACCTCTACCTGACCAACAACTTCCTCATTAAGGGCGACAGTATCACTTTCCTCTTCAATCAATACGAGATTGCCCCCTACGCGGCAGGGCTCATCAGCGTGACATTACAAAGGCCTTAGAGGGGGCTTACAAACGCCGCGTGCGGGGATTGCCAACGCCGCACGCGGAAATGCCCATCGCCGCACGCGGGGATTGCCATCGCCGCACGCGGGGATTTTAACATTTGCAGGGAGGATTACCAACCCGTTCTCTGCCAGCCTGTTACGGCATACCACGAAGTCTTCTGGAAGTCCTCGTTCCAACCGTAATTGTTGTATTTCTCCATCGGAACAAACATAGAGACGCCGCCATAACATTCAGGGTCCCGGACGGTGGGGTCGCTGCAGAAGGAGGCGAACCAAGTGTTGGATGAGGAAAGTTTGCGGAGCGGCACTGCTTTGTCGAACAGCTCCATCCATGCGGAATAGTCGTCCTCAGAAAGCAGTCGGCACATGGTGGTCCGCATGTCGAAGTAATAGGTGTACTTGTTCAGGAAAGAGCAGTAGGCTTGGAAGCCATTGGCGGAAGGCTCTGCATGCTCCATGTAGAAGGGCGTGAGGAGGCGGCCCGTGGCTTCGGCGAGAGCGTCGAGCTGCGAGCAGTCGATGCAGGAAAGCAGCACTCCGGGATAGTAATAGTAGTTGTAGGTGCCCGGGTAGCCGCTGTCGTAGCCCTCGACAATGCCTTTCGCATCGCCCTTGCAAAGCGCCGAGATAACCTTATCGTAGGGAGCGCCAGGGCCGGGAATTTCTGCCGGAGAGCCCACCATGTAGCTTGTCACGTTGCGCAGCTCGTAGGCCACCTCGATGCATTGCATGAAGCAGGCGTCGAAGAAGATGTAGTCGAACTTGGGCAATTGGGACAGCACGTCGCGCAAGACGGGAATCTCCATCTCGCTCATCGTGGCCGGCTTGCTGTGCGTCTCGTCCTTGCCGAAAGTGTTGCGACGGGGCGTCCAGCCTGTGGCGTGCGACCAAAAGGTGATGCCGTAGTGGCGTGCGGGGAAATAGTGCTCGATGCCCTGCAATGTCTTTAGCATCGTCTCGGCATCGGTGCTGCAGAGCTCTTCGTTGCACTGCTTCCAGAGCTGCAAGCCCTTCTTCGCCGAAAGCTCGTAGATGGCAGGCGTGTGCGCTTTGTCGTCCAGGTAAATGATGAAGTTCACATCTTCCGGGATGAGATTCTTGCCCTTCACCATTTCTATGGTATCCTGCCGCACCTGTGTGTAAAGCGTGTTGTCGCCAAGCAGATAGACGATGACGGTGCGCTCGGCCTCAGCTCGGGGCAGCCTCTCCGGCGGCACGACCGAATCGCGGCATCCCGTCAGGAGACACATATTATATAATATAATAATGTATAGGCCGAAGCGTTTCATGGGTGCAAAGATACAACAAAAGTTGAAAAGTTGGAAAGTTTAAGCGTTGAAAAGCGGTTACACCTTTTCACTTTTTCACTTTTTCACCTTTTAAATGCAATAAGGGCGCATTTCTTTCCGTTATTATAGCGTATGCAATGGATAAATAGGATACGTCAGGTCAAGATTGTCTTGGTTGTCCTGGCCGTTGTGCTCAGCGTGGCATCCCTCGTTGTCTCGAATTTCCTTGTGCGCGACCTCAAGGTGGAAGAGCAAAGGAAGATGGAGATATGGGCGGAGGCAATGCGCTCGCTGAACAATGCCGACGAGACGACCGACCTTACCCTTGTCTGGACGGTGCTGAACTCGAACAACACGATTCCCGTCGTGGTGCTCGACAGCGAGGGACGCGTGCAGGACTACCGCAATATGGAGGTCAGTGCCACGTCGCCTGCTTCGCTCGACACATTGGTCCTGCACGAAGCACTGTCCATGAAGCAGGCAGGAAGAGCCATCCGCATCAACTTCGGCGACTCCGACTACATGGAGATCTGCTATGCCGACAGCCTCATCCTGACGCGCCTCGCTTGGTGGCCTTATGTCCAGCTCGGCGTCGTGCTCATCTTTGTCGTCGTCGCCATCTTCGCCCTCCTCAGCAGTAAGAGAGCAGAACAGAACAAGGTTTGGGTCGGCTTGAGCAAGGAGACGGCACACCAGCTCGGCACACCCATCAGCAGCCTTATGGCCTGGCACGAGGTCTTGCGGGACAAATATCCCGACGACGAACTGCTTCCCGAAATGGGTAAAGACGTGCAACGCCTGCAACGCATAGCAGAACGATTCAGCAAGATAGGCTCCCTTCCCGAGCCGAAGCCCGAGAACCTCAACGAGGTGCTGAACAATGTCATGCAATACATCAGCCGACGCACCAGCAATCGCATCTCGATGAACTGCAACCTGCCTGCCGAACCGCTCATCGCCCCCATCAGCGCGCCCCTCTTCGAATGGGTAATCGAGAACCTCTGCAAGAACGCCATCGACGCAATGGAAGGCAAGGGCAGCATCACGCTGACGGCAAAAGAAGAGCCCGATTGCTTCAGCGTGGAAGTGAGCGACACAGGCAAAGGCATCCCCAAGAACCGCTTCAGCTCGGTCTTCATGCCTGGCTATACGACCAAAGAACGCGGCTGGGGACTCGGACTTTCTCTTGCCAAGCGCATCGTCGAGGAATACCACAATGGACGCATTTTCGTGAAGAATTCCGAGATTGGAAAGGGCACAACCTTTAGGGTTGAACTCAAAAAGCATTGATTTGGCATTTTTTTCGAGCCAAACTGATACAACTAATTGTTTTTTTTCGTACTTTTGCAGCCCGATGGGAAAACTGGACGGTTATAAAGTTGATTTGAAAGGCATGCAAAGCGATACTGTGTCGTACTGCTGGCAAGCTGACAATGACTTCTTCTCCGCCGTTCAGGGGCCTGAAATAAAGCACGGTCTGCTCGATGTAGCATTACGGGTGAAGCGGACATCCGACGCCTATGACCTGGAGTTCCAGCTGAAGGGCGAGGTGGAAGTGACGTGCGACCGCTGCCTTGAACCCATGTCCCAACCCATCGACGCTCAGTGCACGTTGCGTGTCATAATGGGCGACGACTATGCCGACGACGGCGATGTGGTGACCATTCCTGCAAGGGAAGGCATCATCAATGTGGCTTGGAACATCTATGAGTTCGCAGCTCTGCAGATACCTCTGCGCCATGTCCATCCCGACTGCCCCTCCCTTTCTTCGCAAGAAGAGAAGGAAAGCGACCCAAGATGGGAAGCGCTGAGGGAACTAGTAAACACTAAATCGTAAATAATTAAATAGTAAATCGAATTATGGCACATCCAAAAAGAAGACAGTCCAAGACCAGGACT
>JAEEGH010005261.1_pt1 | contig 32651 bp, 28 predicted proteins | sample 9134181 | NCBI WGS metagenome assembly JAEEGH01 (sample SAMN16246544, study PRJNA631951) | gut metagenome | biome: gut microbiome; feature: rumen; material: DP-attached | host: Bos | place: Iran: Karaj | collected 2018-10
CTGCCATGACACGCCGTCTGCACGACACAGGTCGCAGTGGTTGGATGATTTGGCTGTTGATTATTCCTGTTGTCAACTTCGTGATGGCTATCGTGATTTTCATCTGGTCGATTATGGACAGCAAGCCCGAGGACAATAAGTACGGTCCTTCGCCCAAGTATGTTGATGCAGCATAGAACAGGCTGGATAGAAGCAAATCCATATAGAATGGGCACTCCTGATACGGAGTGCCTTTTTTGCTGACTGATGACATTCGATGTTGGTCTGCGTCCTATATATACAAACAGTACAACTAAAACATTTCAAGATGAAGACAAGTTATCCGAAGATTGGCATACGCCCGACAATTGACGGTCGTCAGGGCGGTATCCGTGAAGGGCTGGAGGAGAAGACCATGAATCTGGCTAAGGCAGTGAAAAACCTGGTTGAGAGCACGCTGAAGAACGGTGACGGCAGTCCTGTGGAGTGCGTCATCTCAGACACGACAATAGGTCGAGTGGGGGAGAGTGCCGCCTGTGCCGAGAAATTCGAGCGCGAGGGTGTGGGCTCTACGATTACCGTGACGTCGTGCTGGTGCTACGGCTCGGAGACGATGGATATGAATCCCACCTATCCGAAGGCCGTCTGGGGCTTCAACGGAACGGAGCGCCCAGGTGCCGTGTATCTGGCTGCCGTGCTGGCTGCACATGCCCAGAAGGGTCTGCCCGCCTACGGCATCTACGGTCACGACGTGCAGGACTTGGACGACAACACCATTCCTGAGGATGTGAGTGAGAAAATACTGCGCTTTGCACGTGCTGCCCAGGCGGTGGCTACCATGCGCGGCAAGAGCTATCTGTCGTTAGGCAATACCTGTATGGGTATCGCCGGAAGTATCGTGAATGCCGACTTCCTGCAGCAATACTTAGGTATGCGCACGGAGTATGTATCGCTGGTAGAGATACTCCGTCGCGTGGACTTCGGCATCTACGACAAACAGGAATTCGAGAAGGCCATGCAATGGGTGGAAAAGTACTGCAAGCCTAACGAAGGCCATGACTATAACGAGGACCGCCCGCTGTTCCCCGGTGTGCCTATGACGACGTTCAACGGCAAGGGTAAGGGCAAGAATCGTCAGGAGAAAGACGAGGACTGGGCGTTCACCGTCAAGTGCATGATGATTATCCGCGACCTGATGCAGGGCAGCGACAAGCTGCTGGAGATGGGCTACAAGGAAGAGGCCATCGGCCACAACGCCATTGCTGCCGGTGTACAGGGGCAGCGCCAGTGGACGGACTACAAGCCCAACTTCGACTTCCCGGAGTCGATGATGTGCACCTCGTTCGACTGGAACGGTCCGCGTGAGGCTTACACCTTGGCTACGGAGAACGACTTCCTGAACGGTATGTCGATGCTCTTCGGACACCTGCTGACGAACAAGGGTGTGATGTTCTCAGACATCCGTACCTACTGGAGTCCCGAAGCTGTAGAGCGCGTGGCTGGCAAGAAGCCCGAGGGGCAGGCCGCCGGTGGTTTTATCCACCTTATCAATAGCGGTGCTACGACACTGGATGCCACTGGTGCTATGACGGACAAGGACGGCAAGCCTACCATCAAGAACTTCTGGGAGATGAAGCAAGAGGACGTAGAGGCTTGTCTGAAGGCTACCTCGTGGATGCCTGCCGACCGCGACTACTTCCGTGGCGGTGGCTACAGCTCGCACTTCGTCACCCGTGGCGGCATGCCCATGACCATGCTGCGTCTGAACCTCGTACAGGGTCTGGGACCGGTGCTGCAACTGGCTGAGGGATGGACCGTAGAGCTCGACCCCAAGACGCACGATATTCTGGACAAGCGTACCGACCCCACATGGCCTACCACGTGGTTTGCTCCACGACTGGATCCCACGAAGGATGCCTTCAAGGATGTCTATTCCGTCATGAACAACTGGGGTGCCAACCACGGCGCTATCTGCTACGGACACGTCGGTGCCGACCTCATCACGCTGTGTGCTATGCTGCGCATTCCTGTCTGCATGCACAACATAGCAGACAAGGACATCTTCCGTCCGGCCTGCTGGAATGCCTTCGGTATGGACAAAGAAGGCGCAGACTATCGCGCCTGCGCCAATTTTGGACCAATTTATAAGTGAAGAGTCTTTATTTGACAGTAAAGTCGAAAGACTGCAGATCTTCATCCCTTGACGACTTGCCGTAGAGAATCTGGTACTTGCCAGGCTTTACGGCAAGTTCGTCTATCTTCTCTTCATAGTATTCGAAGGCCTCGCCGTCGAGGGTAATCTCAGCCTGTTTGCTCTCGCCAGCCTTCAGGGTCAGTTTCTGGAAACCTTTCAGTGCCTTGATGGGAGCGCCGGCATCATTCAAGCGCTTCACATAAACCTGCACGGTCTCGGTGCCCTCGCGGTCGCCAGTATTGGTGACAGGAACGGTCAGCGTAACCTTGCCGTTCTTCTTCATCGACTTGGCTGACAGCTTGCCTTGGCCAACATTAAAGGTGGTATAGCTCAGACCATAACCGAAGGCATACTGCGGTACGCCCGTGAAGTAGCGATAGGTACGGTTCTTCATCGAGTAGTCCATGAAGTCGGGCAGGTCGTTGTTAGAGCGATAGAAGGTCACGGGCAGCTTGCCGCCAGGGTTGTAGTCGCCAAACAGTACCTCGGCCAGTGCCTTGGCACCGCCCTGTCCGGGATACCATGCCTGCAGCAGGGCATCATACTGACCTTCGACGCTACCGAAAGCAATGGCAGACCCCGAGCAGTTGACAAAGACCACGGGCTTGCCCGTCTGGTGCATGGCCTTGACCAGCATCTGCTGAACCTTGGGCAGTTCGATGGTCTGCTTGTCGCCGCCTTCGCCTTCCATGCGGGCAGAGATACCACCGATGATAACGATGGCATCAGCCTGACGGGCTACATTGGCCAAATCTGTGAAGTCGGCGAGTTTGCGCTCGCAGATATCACCGCGCAACATGGCGAACTGCCCCTTGCCACGACGGTATTCAATCACCACGTCGTAAGTCTTACCGTTCTCAACGTTGAACGACTTATACTCTACGCCACGACGTCCGAAACCACCAAAACCACGACGACCACCGCCGCCCTTGTTCTCCTCGACTACCTGGCCGTTGACCTTCAGCACATAGCCATTGTCTGAGCTCAGCGTGTACTTCATCTCGCCAGTAAATGTAGCAGTATATTTACCACTGATGCGTACACAGATATTGTCGTTGCTGACACCCTCGGCAAAGCCCCAGGCACCGAACGTCGAGAAGTTCAACTCGTTATAGTAGCCAGTCTTGACGGGAGCAGGTGTCTCTCCCTCGAACGGAGACGTCTCTGAATTCCAGAACTCTACCAATACACCCTTGCCGCCATTGAAGTCGGGCAGGTGATGGACGGTCTGGTATTCGTCGTTCAGTTCACAAGCCTTTTGGTAGATTAATGTTGCACCAGGCACGGCGTTCCTGATACCCTCTAACAGCGAGTGCTTGTGGTTGTCAGTTGGTGTGCCGCCGTAGTTACCGTTCAACAGCTCAATATCCTCTGCATTGGGACCAAGTACGGCAATGGTCTTGATGCTCTTCGACAGGGGCAGCACACCCTTATTCTCCAAAAGCACCATCGACTCGCGGGCGGCCTGGGTAGCCAGGGCGTTGTTTTTCTCGCTACTGATAGCCGATGCAGGAATCGTCGACCAAGGTAATGAGGCGGCGGGGTCGAACATACCCAGTTCGAAGCGACCTCTCAGAGTATAGCGCAGGTGCTTGTCCAATTCCTCCTCGGTGATGAGGCCTTTCTTCAGTCCCTCAGCCAGTGACATGAAGACCTTGCCACACTCCAGGTCGGTACCGTTCAGCACGGCATCGACAGAGGCAGACAAACCATCCTTATGTGTCTCGTGCTGACCACGGTTGTAGAAGTTGTTGATGGCATCGCAGTCGGTGAGCACAATGGCGTCGTAGCCCCACTTGTTGCGCAGAATGTCGATAAGCAGACGGTCGCTGGTGCAGCAGGGCTTACCCTCGAAACGCTGGTAGGCACACATGACCTCGCGTACGTTACCTTTCTTGACCAAAGCCTTGAAGGCAGGCAGATAGGTCTCCCACAGGTCGCGGTTGGTAGGCTCTACATTCATCGAGTGGCGCAAAGGCTCGGGACCGCTGTGTACGGCATAGTGCTTCGCGCACGCGTGTGTTTTATAATAGGTCTTGCCATTCAGCGTGACAGGTTCCTGCATGCCCAAGACGGTCTGCACACCGAGAACGGCATTCAAGTACGGGTCCTCACCACACGTCTCCTGACCACGACCCCAACGAGGATCACGGAAAATGTTGACGTTGGGACACCAGAACGTCAGCTCGGGATTACCGGGATAGTACGTCACGCCCTGTGGTACGTTGAACAGCTTAGGGTCGTTGTGGTCGGTACGGTTCCAGTTGGCACGTGCCTCGTCGCTGACTTGCGAGAATACGTCATATACCAGTTGGGCATTGAACGCAGCCGCCATACCGATAGGCTGGGGATAGACGGTATAACCGCCCTGACGAACACCATGACAGGCCTCGCTCCACCAGTTGTATGACGGAATGCCGAGACGGTCGATAGATACTGACTTGTTCATCATCAGTCCCACCTTCTCTTCTGGGGTTAACATGCCTAAGAGGCTTTCCACACGTTCAGCACGCGGCAGGTTAGGATTCTGCCAGGCATACTTGTACTGTGCACTTACAGGAACGCTCACAAACATTGCAAGAGCAATGGAAGCAAGAATAGTTTTTGTTTTCATTGATGGTTTGGTTTTATTGAGTTAATGAATATTTGTGAGTGCAAAGTTAGTGTTTTTTTTTAAAAATAAACAAATAGTTTAGATTCTTTAGCTTTTTATTTGTTGAATATGAAATTAATCATTAAATTTGCAACTGAATTATTAAATAAACAAAACAATGAAGAAATTTTTTTATCTGCTGTCAATAGCCATGATGTTGGTCGTGGCTATCGCATCCTGCTCAGTAGAGGATAACAGCACTTACCAGCCAGTTATTCCACCAGAGGCACAAAGTGACACAGCCCGTCTTACCGTCATCTTCTATGGTACCGTGGGAGGAGATGCTGATAACCAACCGGAAACCGCATGGGAAATCATGAAACCCTACCTCAAGAAAAAGGATGTGCGTGTCGTTGTATGTTACAAGTACGCTAAACCTATAAAATTCAGAGGACATTTTGCAAAACCTGGCGATCTCGTATTCTTTGAACTCACCGATACTACTGATCTCTCTAAAATTGGTGACAACTATGCTGTGAATTGGCCTGACCTTGCTCTGTTTAGCGAAGAAACACTTACAAGTGTCATTGATATTTCCACTGAAATGGCTCCTGCTCGCGACTATATATTCCTGCTTTATGGACATGGAGGCGGATTCGACCAAAATGTGGATTTTGAGAAAGATAAGCGTAAAATTGACTCCACACTGATTACTGGCAATCGTGCCGTACTCTACGACGAATGGATACCCACTGCAGCAGGAAGTGAGGGTATGAACATGTACGAGTTCCTGCGTGGTATCGCCTATTCGAAGGTACCCCACTTCAAGAGCATCTTCTTCCACAACTGCCTCATGGGCGGTGTCGAGACGCTGTTTGACATTTCTTTGGTCTGTGACTATACCGTGACCAGCAGTCACATGCTGGCTATGAACCCGGCACCGATACGCCAATTCATTAAGGCCATTTCTGAGCAGACAGACTTGGAAAAAGCCTACCTCCAAATGTTTAACGGCATGTTGCCAGAATGGGAAAGCGGCTATGCTCCCTACAGATTCAATGGCGACCTGAAACTCATCAACAGCGAGAAACTCTTCAAATATGTCATCGAACCCAGTAAGAAACTCGCTGACCGGCTTATCGAACTCTATCCCACCATGCAGGCCCAGATTGATACTGCTATGATACACACTTATCAGTATCTGAACCTGAATGGTTTCTATGACTTGAGTGACTATGCCAACAAGGTAGCTGAATATACCAAAGACCCACAACTCATCAGCATAGCCAAGGAACTTGACGAAGCCCTTGACAAAGCAATTCTCGGACGTCAGGAAATCCATCTCTCACCCTTAGGTGACCTGCCAAAGTTCACACTCTCCGTGGTACTCTGCAGCCAAGATGCATATAAGGGAAAGACTGCTTGGGACTATACCGTCAAAGAGGCTTACGAGTACTCCAACTGGCATCTCTTTACCGGCTGGGGTGACTGGCTTAACACCACGAAGCAAAGTCCATTGAACCAGACCCAAGAGTATAAAGGTCAGCCCGTAGGACAGTTTTTCTTTGAATCTGAGTAATACTGCTGTTTAGTCAAAAAAGGTGTCGTCGTTATTTGGTGTTCATGTCGGCATGGATTTTATCGACAGAACCAGTGGCTGGATTGAGCGTCATGTGGGTGATGTAACGCTTGAAGAGAGCACCACTGCGCAACTCGACAAAACCAAACTGGCCGGCATAGACATCAAATGAGCCTAACTGCTGCTGTTCACGGAACAGTGTCAGACGGACGCGGCCTGGCACATTGACATAGAAACCGCCGTCCTTCTTGTTCTCGGCAGTGCCATACTTCTGAGAATTGGTGCGGTGCATGTCTTCGACAGACATATAATAAGGTATGCCGGAGAGGTCGTCTTTGTCCACAATACCCAGTTTCTTGTTGAGACGGAAGATGACCTCACGCTGTACCTCCTTTTCAGGGCATACGGTAATAATCTGCTCGGTGGTATCGCGTGTGGTAGTACCCGTGAAGAGCGACGTGAGCGCTTCGCGCTGTTTGTCAATCTGTTCAATCATATAACGCAGCTGATTCTCGTCCTGTGGCATGTCCTCCGCCTCTCCGGTAATGAGTTGCTGACGATGCTCCTGGAGTTCAAGAATCTGATTCACAGTCATCTCAGCCTGTTTGGCCATGCTGCCAGCTGAACGCACAGCGTCACTTTGGTACTGGTGGGGATTAATGACTGCAGCCTTGGCGGCAGGCTGGAAAGGTTCAGGGAGTTTCAGCTTGGCAGGCTCGTCGTTGATGGCTAACAGTACGCCGTCTTCACTCAACTTGACGTCAGCCGTCTCGCTCTTACCCTTTAACTCAACGCTATAGCATTTCGACGTGTCGCGAACGCCAATCTGGCTGATATTGTAGCTGGCCACGCTATATGTGACCTGTTCCTCCTGTTCGATACCCGTCATACCCAGATACTTCTCGGCATACTTGGCATATTCGCCAGGGGTATAGGTCTTCTTCTCAACGAGCAGATTGAAACGGATGGCAGTCTTGGGCAGAAAATAGACCACGCCTTCAGCCGTACGACCAGCCTTCATGGGCGTGCTGACAGCCTGTGCCCCCGCCGTAGAAATGAGAAAATGAGAAAATGAAAAAATGAGAAAAGCCAAGCGTCCCATTCTTCTCACCATCTCCTTATTCCATACATTGCTATAAACCTTCATTTCCATAATCTTAATATCTCATTATCTTAATTTCTCAATTTCTCAATTTCAAGAACGCCTTCCCCAAATGGCTGATGATGTCGCTGGCGATGAGACTCTCTTCGCCCAGCTCCTGAGCAGCTAAATCGCCTGCCAGACCATGCAGATAAACACCAACGACGCAGGCATCCTGCGGTTTGTAGCCACGTGCCAGCAGACCTGTCAGTATGCCTGTCAAGACATCGCCACTACCAGCGGTAGCCATACCGGCATTACCAGTAGCGTTGAAGATGATATGTCCGTCAGGACAGCAGATGGCCGTATAATGACCCTTCAGAATGACATAGCCTTTCAGACGTTCAGCCAGATTACGGGCCTTGGTCAGTCGCTCGTAGGTATCGGCAGAGTGACCTTCCAAGCGGTCGAGCTCCTTGGGGTGGGGGGTCATGATGATGCCCTTGGGCAGCTGTTGCATCCAGGCACGATGGTTGGCCAGGATGTTAAGCGCATCGGCATCGACCACTAACGGGCACTGGGTGCGTCGCAACTGGGCTATCAAGGCAATAGCCGTCTGTTCGCTCTGTCCCAAACCTGGACCAATACCTACAGCCTGATAGTCTTCGGTATCGACGGTCTCCGTAAAGATGGTTTCTTCGTTGCCCGCGCGCACAATCGCTTCCGGAACAGACGCCTGCAAGATGGGAATGTTGCGACGCGGCGTGTTGACAACCACCTTGCCAGCTCCCGAACGCATGCAGGCCTTGGAAGCCAGAACGGCAGCACCAGCCATGCCATAGCTGCCGGCTATCAGTAAGGCCGTGCCCATCTGTCCCTTATGGGCAAAGGGGGAACGGTCCAGCAGACAGGCGCGTACATCACTCGCATCAACCATGGAGAAAGGAGCCTCGATTTTCGCCATACCCTCTTTGCTCAGCTTGATGTCGAGCACACGCAACTCTCCGACAAACGGCTGGTTCTCTGGGAAGAGGAACGAGAGTTTGGGCTGCTGAAGTGTCAGCGTCATGGTGGCTCGAATGATATTGGCGCGAACGTTATAAGTGTTGTCCTCGGTCATCAGACCAGAAGGTACGTCAATACTGATAATCTTGGCCTGCGAGGCATTGATATACTTGACGAGTGAAGCGAAACCACCAGCCAACGGCTTGTTGAGGCCGGAACCGAAAAGACCGTCAATAACCAGCGTGTTGCTGTCGAGTACCGGCGGGTCGAACTCCATACTTACTTCGATGAAATTCTTCAGGCGTCTGGCATCTTGCAGACGCTGCTTGTTGGCCGCACAGTCAGGTGATAGCTGGCCGCTGATATTGAAAAGATAGACTGTTACCTGATAGTTCTGTTCGCTCATCATACGGGCCATAGCCAAGGCGTCGCCACCATTGTTGCCAGGTCCGGCAAAGATGACGACAGGCATCGTAGCAGGCCACTCCTGAATGACGGCCTCCGTCAATGCACGTGCCGCGCGTTCCATCAGGTTGAGACTTGCTATAGGCTCATGTTCGATGGTATATTTGTCGAGCTCATGAATCTGAGCAGTAGTGAATATCTTCATTTGCGAATGCAAAAATACGAAAAATATGCTAATAATGCACTATATTTGCCAAATTTTTAGTAATTTTGCATCAAATTTCATATTTTCAAGCATGAGTATCGTCAAAATCAAAGACAAAACGTTTGAAACTTCTATTACAGAAGAGCAAATCAAACAGCGAGTGAAAGAGTTGGCCCAGCAAATCAGCAAGGATATGGAAGGCAAGAATCCATTGTTGATAGGTGTACTGAACGGTTCGTTTATTTTTGCTGCCGACTTGTTGCGTGAAATCACCATCCCTTGCGAGATTTCGTTTGTCAAGCTGGCCTCGTATGAGGGCATCCTGTCAACAGGCAAGGTGAAGGAAGTGATGGGACTGAACGAGGACATCTCTGGTCGTACCGTCATCATTGTGGAGGATATTGTGGACACGGGTCGTACGATGCGCCAGATGCTGGAATCGTTAGGGGTGCGCCGTCCGGCTTCTGTCGATATCTGCACGCTCTTTTTGAAGCCCGACAAGTTGGAGGAGCCTCTTGACGTCAAGTATGCTGCCTTCTCGATTCCCAACGACTTTATCGTGGGCTACGGACTGGACTATGACCAACAAGGGCGTGGACTCAAGGAAATTTGTACGTTGGTAAAATAATCCCGAAAAATCAAGGAACCATGCGACAGATCAAACTCCCCCATGTGCCCAGTGATGTGGAAGCCCGCAAGAGCGACCTCATGACGGATTTATGGTATAAAGGCAAGGAAACAAAAATTAAACAGGATAAACAAGAACAACGCATTAAAATGAAGAACATTGTAATTTTTGGCGCTCCCGGCTCAGGCAAGGGAACGCAGAGTGATTTGCTGATAGAGCACTATGGTTTGGAACATATCTCAACCGGTGACGTACTGCGTAATGAGATTAAGAATGGTACTGAGCTGGGTAAGACGGCACAGGGGTTCATTGACAACGGTCAACTGATACCCGACGACCTGATGGTTAGCATTCTGGCCAAGAAGTATGACGAATTCGGACGTGCCCACAAGGGTGTCATCTTTGACGGTTTCCCACGCACCATTCCACAGGCTGAGGCTTTGAAGGCTATGCTGAATGAGCGTGGCGACAAGGTGGCTGCCATGATTGAGCTGGACGTGCCGGAGGACGAGCTGATGAAACGTCTTATCCTTCGCGGACAACAGAGTGGCCGTGCCGACGACAATGAGGAGACCATCAAGAAGCGTCTGGTAGTGTATCATTCGCAGACCCAGCCGCTGATCGAGTGGTACAAACAGGAGGGACTGCACCACCACATTGACGGTTTGGGTACGTTGGAGCGTATCTTTGCTGACATTCAGAAAGTAATCGATAACTTATAGGAAGTCCTAGGCCATCCTAGGTCATCCTAGGCCATCCTAGATAAAAATTATGGAAAGCAATTTTGTAGACTACGTCAAAATCATGTGCCGCTCAGGTAAGGGCGGACGCGGATCGATGCATCTGCGCCATGTGAAGTATAACCCCAACGGTGGTCCCGACGGGGGAGACGGTGGCAAGGGTGGCAGCATCATCCTGCGTGGCAACCATAACTACTGGACACTGCTGCACCTGCGCTACGAACGCCATGTCTTTGCAGAACATGGTGGCAATGGTGGCAAGGACAAGTGTCACGGCACGGACGGCAAGGACATCTATATTGATGTGCCTTGCGGTACGGTAGTTTACAATGCTGAGACAGGAAAATATGTCTGTGACGTCACCTATGACGGACAGGAAATCGTATTGCTGAAGGGTGGACGTGGCGGACTGGGTAATTTCCAGTTCCGCTCAGCCACCAATCAGGCACCGCGCTATGCACAGCCTGGCGAGCCCATGCAGGAGATGACCATTATTCTGGAACTGAAGCTGTTGGCTGACGTTGGATTGGTGGGCTTCCCCAATGCGGGCAAGTCAACGCTGCTGTCGTCGCTGTCGAATGCAAAGCCGAAGATAGCCAACTATCCGTTTACCACGATGGAACCTTCGTTGGGTATTGTGGGCTATCGTGACAACAAGTCGTTCGTGATGGCCGATATCCCTGGTATCATCGAGGGGGCTTCGGAAGGAAAAGGCCTGGGCTTGCGTTTCCTGCGACACATTGAACGCAACTCACTGTTGCTGTTCATGGTACCTGGCGATACGGACGATATCAAGCGTGAATACGAGATTCTATTGAATGAGTTGCAGCAGTTCAACCCCGAGATGCTGTCGAAGCATCGCGTGCTGGCCATTACCAAGTGTGACTTGCTGGACGATGAACTGATTGAGATGTTGCGCGAGACGTTGCCTCAGGATTTACCCTGTGTGTTTATCTCTGCTGTTGCCAATCAGGGCTTGGACGAGCTGAAGGATGTGCTGTGGCGCGAACTGAATGCCGAGAGCAATAAGTTGGCTTCCGTGATGGCTGAAGACACACTGGTACACCGTGATAAGGACATGACGCGCTTTGCCGATGAACTGGCTGACGAAGGTGAGGACGAGGATATCGAATACATTGACGACGAGGATATTGAAGATTTGGAAGACCTTGACGACTTTGAGTATGAAGAGGACGTTTAGCTTTGGATTGTTAGTTATCAGCTGCTGGTTGCTGACGCTCTCGAGTTGTGCTCAAACGAGGGATACCACCAGCATCCAACACCCGACGTCCAACACCCAGCACTGGTGCTACCCGTTGCCTGGAGCCAAAGTTATCAGTCCTTATGGTGCCCGTGGCGGACGAAGTCATTCGGGTACAGACCTGAAGACGAAACCCAACGACAATATCCTGGCGGCATTCGATGGCGAGGTGGTGTTTTCGGGCAATTACTATGGCTATGGCAATTTGGTGCGCATCAAGCACGCCAACGGTCTCGAAACCTATTACAGTCATAACTCCAAGAATCTGGTAAAACAAGGTGACCATGTGAGGGCTGGCGACGTTATTGCATTGACTGGTCGTACGGGTCGTGCAACGACCGAACATCTGCATTTCGAGACGCGTATCAATGGCCAGCATGTCAATTCTAACCGTTTCTTCGACCACACGACACATCAGCTTCGTGCCGATGCCTTCCGGAACACAAAGGATGGCTACATGATTAAGAATGCCAAGGCGGGCAAAACAGGAAAGGTCAGCAAGAAAGCGAAGACTAAGACGAAGAAAGCCAAGAAAAACAAGAAAGCCAAAAATTCAAAGAAGAGTAAGAAGAAAAGCAAGAATAAAAAGAAATAAGAGGATGCGAAAACATCCTCTTATTGTTATGCTGCTATATCTTTAATGTTTAGTTGTACTTCAGAATCTGACCAGCCTTCAGCTTGGTGTTTTTCTTCAAGTGATTCAGCTTCATGATGGCATCAACGGTTGTACCACGACGCTTGGCAATCGAGTAGAGTGTCTCACCCTTCTTAACCTTGTGGAAACGTGACTCCTGAGCATAGTTGGCTGCAGGGGCTGCTGTTGCCAATTCAACATCCTCGCCATCAGTAGTAATGCTGCCGCTAACGCCACGCAGACGGGTGGCAACAGTGGATTCGCGCTGATAGGAAGACTTGCGGAACAAATAGTAGTCGTCAACTACATCCTGATTGCGGAAATCGAACATTAGGGCAGGATTAAGTGCTACACCGCAAAGACGTGTCTCAAAGTGCAGGTGTGAACCCGTGCTACGGCCCGTGTTACCACCCAGTCCGATAGGATCGCCGGCGCGAACCTCCTGGTCCTCTGTAACCAGCTGCTTCGACATGTGGCCATAGATGGTTTCCAAACCATTGTAGTGGCGGATGACCACGTACTTGCCGTAGCCGCGACCCTCGTAGCGCACAACGCGTACTTTACCAGAGAATGCGGCGCGGATGGTGTCGCCAATATAGACCTTGATGTCAAGACCCTTGTGCTGGCGTCCCCAGCGAGCACCGAAGTTCGACGTTATCAGACGACTGTCGGTAGGCATGCAGAAATCTTTCAGAGAGATGCGGAAAGAATCGGGCAGTGCCGTCTCATGATGGGCATATTTGTTGTTCCAGTCCTCATAGAGGTCTTCAGCTGGAGAGTCGTAATTTTCAGTGTAGATGATATGTTGCAAGGCAACGCTGTCAACGGCCTTCATTTTTCTGTCAATAGGTGCCTGACGGGCCAACAAGTCTTGACCTGAAATGGGAAGGGTACTTATTGCTGTTAATACTAAAAATGCAATCTTTTTAACTATTTTCATTACAAAATTTTTTGCTCAATAATGTCCGTAATACTTGTAATTACGGTAATAAAACGCTGCAAAGGTAGTAATTATTATTTAAATAGGTGTAAAAATGTCAATAGTTTAAGTTTTATTTGTGTGTTTTAACACTTGATGAAAGTCAAGAAATTGCACCCCAATTGATATTTGTCTTGCGAATTTCCTTCAGTCTGTGCCATAGCATAGCATAACATGCTTTCTCGCAGGTGGGGTCGTCGTCGATGATTATCTGAGCCTCGTCACGAGCCATCTGTACCAGTTGTCCGTCGCGTGCGATATCAGCTATCTTCAGGTCGAAGGCCATACCGCTCTGTTGGGTTCCTTCCAAGTCGCCAGGTCCTCTGAGCTTAAGGTCAGCCTCGGCAATACGGAAACCATCGTTGGTCTCGCACATGATGTCGATGCGCTTGCGGGTATCGTCGGCCAGTTTGACGTTGGTGACGAGAATACAGTACGACTGGTCTGCACCCCGGCCTACGCGTCCTCTGAGCTGATGGAGCTGGGAGAGCCCGAAACGCTGGGCATCGAGGATGACCATGACTGAGGCGTTAGGGACATTGACGCCCACTTCGATGACGGTGGTTGCCACAAGTATTTGTGTCTCGCCGCTGACAAACTTACGCATCTCCTCTTCTTTGTCGGCCGGCTTCATCTTGCCATGAACCTTGCTCAGTCGGAACTCCGGGAAGACCTGTCGTAGCACTTCAAAGCCGTCTTCGAGATTCTTCAGGTCTATTTTCTCGCTTTCCTCAATCAGGGGGAAGACAATATATACCTGACGGCCTTGTCGAATTTGGTTTCGGATGCTGTCGTACAACGAGGGCAAAGAACGGTCGAAGACGTGTTGGGTGACAACTGGTTTGCGGCCAGGAGGCAGTTCGTCGATAACGCTCACATCCAGATCGCCATAAAGCGTCATAGCCAAGGTGCGGGGAATGGGTGTTGCTGTCATGACTAGTACGTGGGGCGGATTGACGCTCTTGCTCCATAGCTTGGCACGCTGGGCTACACCAAAACGGTGCTGCTCGTCGACGACCACCATCCCTAAGCGGGCAAATTGTACCGTGTCTTCGATGACGGCGTGAGTACCCACAAGAATCTGGACGGTGCCATCCAACAGACCGTCGAGGATTTCCTGTCGTTTCTTACCTTTCACGATACCCGTCAGCAGGGCTACCCGGATATCCATATCATGCAGAAAGGCCATGATGGTCTGCAGATGCTGCTCAGCCAAAATCTCAGTAGGTGCCATGATGCAGGCTTGGTAACCATTGTCCAATGCGATAAGCATCGACATCAAGGCCACAAGGGTTTTACCGCTACCCACATCGCCTTGCAACAGGCGGTTCATCTGACGGCCACTGCCCATATCCTTGCGGATTTCACGAATAACACGTTTCTGAGCTTCTGTCAGTGGGAAGGGTAGGTTGTCTCGATAGAAGTTGTTGAAGTGGTCGCCAACCTTACTGAACACGTAGCCACGGTATTTGCGACGCTGATCGCTGGCATACCTGAGGATATTCAGTTGGACATAGAACAGCTCTTCAAACTTCAGACGGGTACGGGCACGTTCCAGTTCCTTGGCATTCTGCGGATAGTGGATTTTACGTAATGCGTCGTCACGACTCATCAGGTGTAGCTTCTGCGTGATGAAGTCGGGAAGTGTTTCGGGCAGGGATTCTTTCAGCGCATCGAGGAGCGTCTTGACTAACCGCTCTACCGAACGGGAGTTCAGCCCCATCTTTTTCATCTTCTCCGTCGTATTGTAGTAGGGCTGCATGCCCATTGCCGACAGTTCCAACTTGTCTGCTGCATCGATATCGGGATGGGTGACGTTGATGCGTCCGTTATAAACGTTAGGACGTCCGAAGATGATATACTCCTTACCGATGGCGTAGTTCTGTTTCGCGTATTTGCCGCCATTAAACCAAGTGAGGTCCATGACCTTGCCGCTCCCGTCAGTAAAGTGGGCCACCACACGCTCCTTGCGGGCACTCATCTTAAACGTCTCGAAGCTCAAGATGCGGCCTTTAACCTGTACAAATGGCATGTCGCCATTCAGTTCGCCGATGCTGTATAGTCTGCTGCGGTCCACGTGCTTATAGGGATAATACTGCAACAAGTCGCCATACGTCAAAATGCCCAACTCCTCGTTGAGCATCTTCTTCCTGGAAGGTCCCACCCCAGGCAGGAACTGGATGTCTTGTTGTAGCAGTGGCGTCATCCTATCAGTACTTCAGCAATTTTGAGGTCGTATGGTGTGGTAATCTTGATGTTTTCGCGATTGCCTTCAACGAGGGTCACGTCATGCCCAAAAGCTTCAACCACACTGGCGTCGTCCGTAAAACCGTCATTGTAAGGTTGGCGGTTGGCGGCCTTTAAGAGTTGGATGTCAAAGCATTGTGGTGTCTGTACCAAGCGGTATTCGCTGCGCGGAACGGTAGCCCCACCCTCAACCCCTCCCGCTTGGGAAGGAAGACTGATATGTCGCAGGGTTTCAACAACGGGAATGACGGGAATAACGGCCTTGGCTGTACGGGCTGTCTCGTAGCAGTTGCGGATAACATCAATCGAGGGGAAAGGACGCACCCCATCGTGTACACCCACGACGCCCTGAGCATCATCTTGAATGAGCGCAAGACCATGCTGGACACTGTGGAAGCGTGTCTCACCACCATCAGCCAACTGGTATGCTACTGTGAAGTTGTGTTTCTGGCACAACTCCTTCCAGTACGCTTGCTGTGCTTTAGGCAACACAAGGATAATCTGCAGGGTAGGGGAGTATTCGCGGAACCGCTCCAACGTGCGCATCAGCACGGGCTTCCCACCAATAGGCAGGAACTGCTTGGGAATGTCGCTCCCCATACGCAGGCCCTTTCCGCCCGCCACTATGATAACGAATTCTTCACACTTCATTTAATGATAGTACACAGAGACACAAAGACACAGAGTTTAAAAAGATCATAGTTTATAGCTTATAGTTTGCGGCAAAACAAATAATAATTGCTAATTACTAATTACTCATTAAGTGTGCAAACCGCATGCCCTCAGCTATCTTGTCAGCCGTCTGCTTGTTGACCAGCTGGCCGAGCAGTTCGTAGGCAAAGGGAAAAGCTGCAGCAGGTCCTTCACCGGTGGTAACATTGCCATCGACGGTAAAAAGGGCACCGGTATATGTGGCATTGTTTTCTGCCAACACACTCTCGAAGCCGGGATAGCATGTAGCCTTCTTGTCCTCAAGGATTCCCAAGGGAGCGAGAACGACAGCGGGCGAGGCACAGATGGCAGCGACCTTCTTGCCGGCAGCAAATTGGTCAACAATAGCCTTGCAGACACCCTTGTGTGCAAAGAGGTTCGAGGCACCAGGCATACCACCCGGCAGGAACAGCAGGTCGGCATCGTCAAAATCGCCTTGCTCGAACATGATGTCAGCCTCGATGTTCACACCGTGGGCTGAACTTACCAGCGGGAAATCGCTGATACTGACCGTTGTTACGTCCAAACCGCCGCGACGCCATACGTCAACGGGAATCAGGGCCTCGACATCCTCGAAACCGTCAGCTAAAAATACATATACCTTTTTCATAATGCTTAATGCTTAATTCTTAATGCTTAATTTATTTCAAAGCTTGCAGATACTCTTTAATGGTTTCCTTCAGTCCTAAGTACAGGGCGTCGCAGATGAGGGCGTGACCTATCGATACTTCATCAGTCCAAGGAATCTGCTGGTGATAGTAGTGGAGGTTCTCAAGCGACAGGTCATGACCTGCGTTGAGGCCCAAACCTACGCGACGAGCCTCCTCGGCAGCAGCGATGAACGGGGCGATAGCAGCCTCGCGATTGGCCTGATAGCCAGAGGCGTACGGCTCTGTATAGAGTTCAACGCGGTCGGCACCACACGCCTTTGCGCCCTCCACCATCTGTGGGTTGGCATCGACGAAGATGCTAGTGCGGATGCCGGCGTCCTTGAACGTCTTGCAGATGTCGGTCAGGAACGCTTTATTCTCTATTGTGTCCCAGCCGTGATTCGAGGTCAGCTGGTCGTGTCCGTCCGGCACCAGCGTTACCTGTGTGGGTTTTACCGCCAGTACCAGTTCCGTAAACGACTCGATGGGATTGCCCTCAATATTAAACTCGGTGGTGATGAGTGGGCGGATGTCGCGCACGTCCTGATAGCGGATATGGCGTTCGTCAGGACGAGGATGTACCGTAATGCCCTGTGCACCAAAGATTTCTGCGTCACGTGCTACTGCCAGCACGTTGGGGTTGTTGCCGCCTCTGGCATTGCGCAAAGTGGCTATTTTATTGATATTTACACTAAGTTTTGTCATTTTTTTCCTTCGTTTTGTTCCTATTACATTTAGATTTCGTATCTTTGCAAGCGCAAAGATAGTAATAATTTGCGAATAAACAGCGAAAAAAGCAAAAAATCTTATGGTTTCACGAAAACTAAGGTTCGCCATTTTTGGTAACACCTACCAACCCAAGAAGTCGGTTTCCGTCCAGAAACTACTGGCTTGTCTCACACAGCGACAGGCTGATGTGTGTATTGAACGTGAGTTTTATGAGTTTCTGACAGCAGGTCAGCGTCTGCCAATTGACAATGTCCTGGTCATAGAAGATCGTGATTTCAAGGCCGATTTCGTCATCTCGATGGGTGGCGACGGTACTTTCTTGCGGGCTGCCAGTATGGTGGGAGGCAAACAGATTCCCATCTTGGGTATCAATACAGGTCGCTTGGGCTTCTTGGCTGATGTCAATGCACAAGAGATTGAACATACCATCCAGGCGTTGTATGAAGGCGACTATACGGTAGATACACGTGCCGTGATACAGGTGGAGACAGAGGGTCAACCGCTTCAAGGCTATAGTTGCGCTCTGAACGATGTGGCTATCCTAAAGCGTGACAATGCCTCGATGATTGCTATCCACACCACGATTAACGGCGACTATCTGACGACCTATCAGGCTGACGGCTTGATACTGAGCACACCGACCGGTTCTACGGCTTATTCGCTGTCGAACGGCGGACCAATCATTGTGCCAGGCACTCATGTCTTTTCGATGACGGCTGTAGCACCTCATTCACTGAATGTACGTCCGATAGTCGTGTCGGAAGATTCGGAAATCAAGCTGACCATTGAGAGTCGTACGCATAATTTTCTGGTAGCCCTTGACGGGCGAAGCGAAAAACTGGCTGATACCACGAAACTGACGTTGCGCAAAGCCCCTTATCGTGTAAAGGTTGTCAAGCGCGCAGGTACGAAGTACTTCCACACACTTCGCGAAAAAATGATGTGGGGGGCTATTCCTTCGGAAGTTTCAAAATAAAACGGCAACCTTCTTTGTAACGTGTGTCAAGCACCACGTCGCCACTCAGTTGGCGAGCTACCCGGCGTGCCAAAGAGAGTCCTAAACCTACTCCTTCCTTATAGACATCCGATTTGTAGAAGTGCTCGAAGATTTTCTCTTCGTCGCCTTCTTTGACGCCACATCCCGTATCCGTCACACTGAAGCATACGCTGTTGTCTGTTTTGCTTTGATAGGTGCGAAGGGTGATGTTTCCCTGTTGGGTAAACTTGACGGCGTTATCTAACAGATGGTGCAGAATCTTCTCAACCTCATGGCGATTTACCAGAATGCAGCAGCTCTCCTTCAACAGTGGCTCCAACTTTATCTCGACATTATCTTGGTGGCCCATATAGGGAGCCAGCATATCGCGGGCTAATGCGTTGCAGTGTACCAAATCCGTCTTGTCGAGATAGTGGATGCTCTCTTTGCCTGAAATGTCGAGAATCTCGTCCACGATGTGCACGATGATACTGGTGCTGTGTGTGATACGCAGTGCCATGTCAGCCCTTTCCGTATCACTCAGGCGGGCATGTGGGTTGCTGATAATCTGGGCATAGCCGCTGATGACATTCAAGGGCGTGCGTATCTCGTGACTCATGTTCTGCAGGAAATTGATCTTCATGCGCTCCGACTCTTGAGCCTTGTCACGGGCAATTAACAATTCTTTATTCTGCTTCTGCAGTTTACGCAGATAGCGCAGACGATTCATGCGATAGATAAAGAAGCCTATGAGCAGACCTACAATGATGACGGAGGGGAGTGCCCATTGCAATAGCTGGTTACGTTTGGCAACAGCTTCGTTGCGCAACTCTGCATTTTGCAAATCGTTGGCAGAACCTACCATCTCCTCGCTCATGATGACATTGTTCACAGAGTCCTTAATGGTCAGATAGCGTTTCTGAGCCTCGAAAGCATGGGCTGTGTCGCCAGCCAATTCGTATATCTCCGTCTGGAACTTATATATATCTGTTGTGTTGGTCAGTTTGTGGGTCTGACGAATGGCGTCGTCATATCGTTTGTCTGCTACACTCTTGCACATGACGGCATAGTTGTAATAGGTGGTACTGAAGTCGTTGCCCAGTCTCTCTTTCAGGTCCATATACTCAGCAAAGCATTCGTTTACCTGTTTCCAATCGCGCATGGCGAAGGCTACGATGACTTTGAAACCGATGGCGTCACTGTATTCAAAACTGGCACCGTTGCCCTTGATAATCTCGATGGCACTATTTAGGTGCTTCATGGCTTCCACAGGCTGGATGTCCATCTCGATGTTCGATAAGTCCATGTAGATTGCTACCAAATTGTTTGGTTGTGCATGGTTTACCTGTTCCAATGCTTTCTCAAAGTACTGGCGGGCTAAGGGAATGTTGCCTCGAAGTGAATAGATGATGCCTCGAAGGTGTGTGACATGATAGTACTCTTGTGTGGCATCACGCTTCTCCATGTCACGCTGCATGGCCATGGTCTTGCGTAAGGCACGGTAGAAGTGGTTGTGATTGACGTCGTAGAGCACTTCGTTCTTCCAATTGAGGTAGTATCCGCTAATGTTGCCCTGCTTCAACAAGTAGTTGCGGTATTCTGCCACTGCATCGTAGAATTCTTGTTCGTTATTTTGATTGAAAGTAATACGTACTCTCTGTAGTAGGTGGCTTGCGCTGTCATCCTTTGCCTGCGAACGAACCTGTAACGTTGTTAGACATACCGTAATCAGGATGATTATAGTAAATATATGTCGAAATTTAATCATGCTGTAAGTCTATGTTGTGTGCCGTTTATGGCGTTTTCAGTTTGCAAAGGTATATAAAAGACACTAAACTTGCAATAGTAGGTATGGGAAAATCTACGAATGACCCCCATTTAACATTTGTTTGGTAATAGGGCTTATATATAATAAATAAGGTGGAAATGTTAAATATGCATGATGACGAAAAAATAATGCCGAAAAAATTTGGAGGGAAAGAAAATTTGCCTTACCTTTGCAGTGTACTATTAAAGTGGTACACTAATACAGAGTAACAATTATTCGAAATAACAATAAACAATTAATAGTAATAACCACATTATTCAGCGTATGATTAACGTACAAAACATCAGTTTCAAGTACAAGGGCCAGAAGGCGCTTGTCTTCGACGGGTTCAGCCTTCAGTTGGAGGAAAACCACATCTACGGCTTGCTGGGCAAAAACGGCACGGGCAAGTCTACTCTGCTTTATCTGTTGTCGGGTCTGCTGCGCCCCATTTCCGGTTTGGTTTACTGCGACAATGTCGCAGTTTACAAGCGAACACCGGAGTTGCTGAGCAATCTGTTCCTCGTCACTGAGGAGTTTGAGATGCCAGCCATCTGTCTCTCAGAATATGTGAAGCTCTACAAGCCCTTCTATCCTAACTTCTCAGATGAAGTGTTGCAGAGCTGTTTGGCCGACTTTGAATTGCCTGCCGACGTACACTTGGGCGAACTCTCGATGGGGCAGCGCAAGAAGGCCTACATTGCCTTCGCGATGGCTACCAACACCCGCTACCTGCTTATGGACGAGCCTACCAACGGACTGGACATCCCCTCGAAGTCGCAGTTCCGCAAGGTTATTGCCCAGCACATGACCGAAGACCGTACCGTCGTCATCTCTACCCATCAGGTACACGACGTGGAACAGATGCTGGACCACATCTTGATGCTCGACCGCCACAGCGTATTGATGAATGCGTCGATGCAGGACATTCAGGACCAGTACACCTTCGAATACCGCACGCCCCAGCAGATGGACGACAGCGTGCTCTATGCCGAGCCCACCCTGCAGGGCAATGCCGTCATCTGCCGTCGCCAGGAGGGCGATGCTGAGACGCAAGTGAACCTCGAACTTCTGTTTAACTATAAAACGCAAGCAAAATGAATACATTTAATTACAATAGATTCTCGCAGGCACTGAAGTGCCATTTCCTGGTAGAGCGCAAGACGTGGATCCGTCTGTTTGGCATCTATACGCTGGTGATGTTCATGGCCAACCTGTTCTTTACCCGTGTGGCTGACAGCGGCTACTCGCATTGGGCAGACAATTATCCCAGCGAATTGTTTCATCACTATAGCAGAATCGTAGAACAGACCGCTGTCTTCGGTATCATCTTCTTCTGCTTCGCTATGCTGTTTACAGCCAGCGGCATGTTCTCGCAGATGAAGGACACACGCAAGCGCTCAGCCTATTTGCTCTGGCCCGTCTCCAACTTAGAGAAATACGTCGTCAGCGTGCTGATTTCCGTGGTGATGATGCTGTTTCTGACCATTGGTGCCTTCATACTGGCCGACGTCCTGCGCGTACTGGTGGACTGGCTGACGGGGCGCATCGTCGTCTGGGGCTTCACCATGCCTGTCATGGGACGTGACGGTGAGCATCCGTGGGGTGCTTTCCAAGATTGGCACTTGGTATGGATGGTCCTCGTCTGGTCGTTCTACGTCCACTCACTCTATATCGTAGGCGGCACGCTGTTCCGTCGCCAGCAGTTCCTGTTCACCAGCGGCACCATCGTCGTTGTCGGCATCCTGCTGATTATGCTCCTGAACCAGATAGACTGGAACAGTATCCATTTCGATTTCATCACGGGTACCTGGGACGAGAAGACGCAAACCTATACAACTATCTACCATCCGTCATTCTATATCATCAACTCAGCGATGATGCTGCTCGTCGCCTGCCACTACTGGGCTTCGTACAAGCTGTTTACCCGCATGCAGGTTATTAACAATAAATGGTTGAACGTATAAACAAAACAGAGGAAAAGCGTATGACATTCACTAATGATAAAGCGATATACATCCAGATGGCCGACCGCCTCTGCGATGAAATACTCGCAGGAACATATAAAGACGACGACCGCATTCCCAGTGTCCGCGAATATGCTGTGATGCTCGAGGTCAATGCCAATACAGTCGTCAAGGCTTACGACGAACTTTCGCGCGCGAACATTATATATAATAAGCGCGGCCTGGGGTACTTCGTGACACCTGGTGCCAAGAAGCAGATACTGAAGGAACGCAAGCAGGAGTTCATGAAGGAACGACTGCCGGAACTGTTCCGTCAGATGCTGCTGTTGGATATTACGATGGACGACGTTGCTGAGGCTTACAAAAGTGTACAAAATGTTAAAGACTGACGATTCTTCTATCCATTTGTCACATTTGTCCGCAGATTGTCACAAAAATTTGCAAGGAACTGCAACTTTTCGTATATTTGCACCGTCTAACGAATACAATTAAGGTAAAAAGTTTGTTTTCATGATTCATCTACAAGACATTCACAAGACCTATCAGGGTGCTCAGCCACTACACGTGTTGAAGGGCATCACCCTCGACATCGAGAAAGGTGAGTTCGTCTCGATTATGGGAGCCTCAGGTTCAGGCAAGTCAACACTCCTGAATATTTTAGGCATCCTCGACAACTACGATTCGGGCATCTACGAACTGGCAGGTGTGCCCATCTGGAATCTCTCAGAACGCAAGGCTGCCGACTATCGTAACCGCATGATAGGTTTTATCTTCCAGTCATTTAATCTCATCTCGTTTAAAACAGCAGTAGAAAATGTTGAGTTGCCACTTTTCTATCAAGGGGTGTCGCGTAAAAAGCGACACACCCTTGCGCTGGAATATCTGGAGCGTTTAGGACTGCTGGACTGGGCTGAGCACTATCCCAACGAACTCTCGGGCGGACAGAAACAGCGTGTGGCCATTGCCCGTGCATTGATTACGAAGCCCCAGATTATTCTGGCCGACGAGCCTACGGGTGCCCTCGACTCGAAGACCTCTGTCGAGGTGATGCAGCTGTTGAAGCAGTTGAACGACGAGGAGCACATGACCCAGATTATCGTGACTCACGACCCCAATGTAGGTGCACAGACGAATAGGATTATCCGCATCAAGGACGGCATCATAGAACAAGAGTAGAAGCATGGAGCTATTGAATGAAATATGGCAGACGGCCCGTCGCAATAAGTTGCGTACCGCGTTGACAGGTTTCGCTGTGGCGTGGGGCATCTTCATGCTGGTGGTGCTCCTTGGTGCCGGTAACGGCCTGATCAATGCCCAGCTGAGACAGTCGAGCCGTTTTCTGTCGTCCTCAATGGTGGTCTTTGGCAACTGGACATCAAAACCCTATCAGGGACTCAAGGAAGGTCGCGACATCCGTCTGCACCAGAAAGATATCGACATTACCAGTCAGGAGTTTGCTGGCACAGTCGATGAGGTTGGTGCCCAGTATCGCACCTCAGCCACCATCAGCCTGGGTCAGCAGTATATCGCCACCAGCATCTGTGGCGTCTATCCCAATCACACTAAGATAGACAAGGTGGAGATACTGGATGGCCGCTTCATTAATCAGATAGACTTGAAAGACAAACGCAAGGTGCTGGTTATCAGTAATAAGCAGGCCGATGAACTGAAAGCGAAGATAGGCTCGTACGTCAATGTCGGCAACTTTGCCTTTCAGGTTGTGGGCATCTATAAGGAACAGCAGAACGGGCGTGCTGACGGGTTCTCGTCGTACTCCACCATCAAGTCTATTTATGGTGCCAATACCGACGATGCCGGACGCATCGAGTTTACTTTCCACGGGTTGACAACGGAGCAGGCTAACAATGACTTTGAGAAAGACTATCGTCGCCGTCTGAATGCTGAGCATCAGGCACATCCTGAGGACGAGGAGGCTATATGGATATGGAACCGTTTCACGCAGAACCTGCAGATGGAACAGGGTATCGATATCATCCGTACCTTCCTCTGGGTGGTAGGCTTGTTTACTTTGCTCAGCGGTATCGTGGGCGTGTCGAATATCATGCTCATCACCGTCAAGGAGCGTACCCACGAATTTGGCATCCGTAAGGCCATAGGCGCCAGACCTTGGAACATTCTGAGGCTCATTATCGTCGAGAGTGTCATCATTACCACCTTCTTCGGTTATATTGGTATGGTGCTGGGCGTGATGGCCAACGAGTATATGGATGCCACGTTGGGACACAACACCATTGACACGGGTTTGTTTAAGATGACCATCTTCGTCAATCCGACGGTAGGACTTGACGTCTGTTTCGAGGCTACAATGGTCATGGTGCTGGCTGGTACTATAGCTGGACTGATACCTGCTTTCAAGGCTTCGCGTATTCGTCCCATAGAAGCGCTACGCGCTGAATAAGTCCCATAAGCCTCATAGGCCCAATAAAATAAGATAACAATGAGAATAGATTTAGATACATATCGCGAAATACTCGACACGCTGACTCGCAACAAGTCGCGCTCGTTCCTGACGGGCTTTGGCGTGTTCTGGGGTGTCTTCATGCTGATAGGCTTGATGGGCGGCGGACAGGCGCTGAAGGAAGGTCTGGAACAGAACTTCGCCGGCTTCGCCACCAACTCGGCCATGATTTGGGCACAACCTACGTCGAAGCCCTACAAGGGATTCCGCAAGGGGCGCTATTGGTCGATGGACCAGAAGGACGTGCAGCGTCTGCGTCATGCCGTTCCTGAACTCGACGTCATTACACCACTGCTGTTCTCTAACGGCGGAACGGCGTACTATCAGGAGCGTAAGGCAGAAGTAGGCATCAACGGAGCTCTGCCCGACTACCAGCGCGTCAACAGTCCGATGATGTTCTACGGACGCTACATCAACGATGCTGACATTCGCGACCACCGCAAGGTGTGCGTCATTCAGAAGCAGACCTACAAGGCGCTGTTCCCTGGTGGTGGCGACCCCTGTGGCAAGAAGATTCGCATCAATGGCATCTACTATCAGATTGTGGGTGTTGACTATAACACGTCCGAGGGCATGAACTTTGGTGGCGAGGCTGGCACAATGGTCATCCTGCCGCTGACCATGATGCAACAGGCCAACAATCGGGGCAGCAGTATCGACATGATTGCCGTAACGGGACGTCCAGGTGTGGTGATGTCGAAAGTGAGCGACCGCATCCGCGAGACGATAGCCCGTGCGCACTATGTCGATCCGACAGACGAGCAGGGGGCTATGGTGTTCAATACCGAGGTGCTGTTCCAGATGATAGACAACCTCTTTAAGGGTGTCAACTTCCTCGTCTGGCTGGTAGGTCTTGGAACGTTGTTGGCTGGTGCTATCGGTGTGTCGAACATTATGATGGTTACCGTCCGCGAGCGTACCACAGAGATTGGCATCCGTCGCGCCATTGGTGCTACACCACGCATGATTCTGGGGCAGATTATCTCTGAGAGCATCGTGCTGACGCTGGTTGCCGGCATGAGTGGCATCCTCTTCGGTGTCCTGATTCTGCAGATGCTGGAGATAGGCAATACTGAGGACGGCATCGTGCAGATTCATTTCCAGGTGGGCTTCTGGACGGCTATTTTTGCTGCCCTGATGGTGTCAGCTATGGGTGTTCTGGCTGGTCTTGCCCCTGCCGCCCGTGCCATGTCTATAAAACCCGTCGATGCCATGCGCGACGAATAGAATCCGCCCCCGTTCCCTCCCATATGGGAGGGGGGGAACTGAAATGTATTAACAAGAAAAAAAGAATATATATGAAAAAGTACAGAAAACTCATCATCGCAGCCATTATCGCACTGATTTTCATCGGAACCTTCGTGTTCCTTTGGCAGAAGAGCCAACCCAAGGAGATTGTGTACTCCGAGTTTACGCCTAAACTGGACAGCATCCAGAAGACGACCATCATCACTGGTAAGATTGAGCCTCGCAACGAGGTCTATGTCAAACCGCAGATTTCTGGCATCATCACAGAGATTCTGAAGGAGGCTGGCGACTATGTGCAGGCTGGCGAGGTCATTGCCAAAGTGAAGGTGATTCCTGATATGGGTTCGCTGTCGAATGCTGAGGCTCGCGTACGTCTGGCTGACATCAATCTCGAACAGGCCAAGGTCGACTATGACCGTGAAAAGAACCTCTACGACCAGAAACTCGTGTCGGCTGACGAGTTCGACAAGGTATCACAGCAGTTGCGTCAGGCCAAGCACGAGCTGAGTGCTGCGACCGACGCCTTACAGGTGGTTCGCGACGGTTTCTCGAAGAGCAATGCCTCGGCTTCGTCGACGCTCATCCGCTCTACCATCAGCGGTGTCATTCTCGACATCCCTGTTAAGGTGGGTAACTCGGTCATCAATTCGAACACCTTCAACGATGGTACCACCATCGCTACTGTGGCTAATATGAACGATCTCATCTTCCGTGGCAACATCGATGAGACAGAGGTGGGTCAGCTCTCTATGGGCATCCCCTTGAAGATTACTATTGGTGCCCTGCAGGATATGACCTTCGATGCTGCCTTGGAGTATATCTCGCCAAAGGCTACTGAGACCAATGGTGCCAACCAGTTCGAAATCAAGGCTGCCGTCACTGTGTCTCGTGATGCCGATGCGAGCAAGAAAGGTGCCGCCAAGATCCGCTCTGGCTATAGTGCCAACGCTGAGATTGTGCTGGCCCGTGCCGATAAGGTGCTTACCATTCCTGAGAGTGCCATCGAATTCAGTGGCGATTCGACCTTCGTCTATGTGCTCACCGATTCTACTGCTGAGAAGAATTACGACCGCCGCTATGTCGAGACGGGACTCTCTGATGGTGTCAATATCGAGATTAAGAAGGGCCTTACGGACAAGGACAAGGTGCGTGGTCCTGAAATCATTAGCGACGAAGATACGGAGAACTAATATGCGCTTCGCTAAATAAAAAATGAAAAATAAAAAAAGAGTATGGATATACAGACAATGAGACGTAGTCGAGGGGCTATATTATTTATTCTTTCTTATTTTATATTTAGCCCCATAGTGGCGCAGACCGCTTGGGACCTGCGCGAATGCTGCACCTATGCCGTCGAGCATAACATCAGCATCAAGCAGCGCGAGAACAACCGTGAGCAGCGCGAACTGCAACTATCTACCGCCAGGAACTCGCGACTGCCAGACCTCAGTGCCTCGGCATCAGAGAGTTTCAGCTTCGGACGTGGCCTGACGCTCGACAACACATATACCAACCGCTCAACCAGTAGCACCAGCTTCAGTCTGGGTACCAGTGTACCCATCTTTACGGGTTTCAGGATTCCCAATCAGATCAAACTGAACCAGTTGAACCTTGAGGCTGCGACAAAGGATTTGGAAAAGGCCAAGAACGACATCCGTACGCAGGTGGCTCAGGCATACGTGCAGATCCTGTTTGATATGGAAATTGCAGATGTAGCCAAACGACAGATAGAGATCGACTCCCAGCAGGTGGTGCGCCTTCAGGCTTTCGTCAACAATGGTAAGGCCAGCATGGCCCAGTTGTCACAGCAACAGTCCACCCTTGCACAGGCTCATCTCACGGCTACACAGGCTGAGAACAATCTTCAGTTGGCTGTCCTTGCCCTCACCCAGCTCTTAGAGCTCCCTTCGCCAGAAGGCTTCTCTATTGTCCGCCCTGATTTGGGCGCAAACGCTTCACTCTTCACGCTTCACTCTTCTCTCCTTTCCCCCGAGGCCATCTACCAAGAGGCACTGGGTATCAAGCCCGAGGTGCAGGCCGAGCAGCTGCGACTGACGGCTGCAGAGCGTAATATCGATATTGCTAAAGCGGCCAACTACCCCACGTTGAACTTCAGCGCTGGCTTGCAGACCAACTATTACAAGACGAATGGAATGAAGGCTGAGAGTTTTGCCTCGCAGATGAAGAACAACTTTTCGCAGTATATCGGTCTAAGCCTGAATGTACCCATCTTCAATCGCTTCCAGACGCGCAATAGTGTCCGTAGCGCAAAGATTGACCGCGAGAACCAGCTGCTGCAGTTGGAGAATGTGAAGAAGTCGCTCTACAAGGAAATTCAGCAGGTCTATTATAATGCCGTCGCTGCCGGTTCGAAGTATCATAGCAGCGAAACAGCAGCACAGTCCAGCAAAGATGCCTTCACGCTGACGCAGGCCAAGTATGAGAACGGCAAAGCCACCATTACTGAGTTCAACGAGGCCAAGAATAACTATCTGAAGGCTGAGTCCGACCTCGTTCAGGCTCGTTACGAATACCTCTACCAGACAGCCCTCCTCGATTTCTATCGTGGCAAGGACTTGAACTTTTAGTTAAGTTGCCTTTATCTCACCGCAATCGTTTTGCCGTTATGGATATAGAGACCCTTGGCTGATGGCTTGGCTGCAAGGCGGCGACCATCCAGGGTGTACCATGTTTGGTTATTGGTTACGGGGTTATGGTTCACGGTACCAATGCTTGAACTACCGCCAACGAAGTTCTTCAGTTCGTAGAGGGCAGCATAGGGCTTGCCTGTGTTGTGGTCGTAGAGGGCAGCATTCCACCAGTTATTAGTGACTTGCTTGTTGCCGTTGTCCTCAGGCCACCACCAGAAGAGACCCTTTACGCTGCTGTGTTGGTTCAGTAGGGTAACGAGGTCGGCAGTAAAGCGGCGCTGTCCTTCTTCGGTATAGGGGTAGGTGGCTGTATAATTGAACTCTGTACCAATAGCCCATGCATAGCTGTAACCTGTCTCGACTATCATGATGTCTTTGCCGTAAGCTTTGCCCTCCAGCGTATTCAGGGCAGTTTCCAGTGTGGCCAGGTTGCCATGATGGTCAGGGTAGTAGCTCAGTCCGATGATGTCGTAGTCTATGGCATTGTTCTTCATCCTGTCAAAGAAATCCGTGAGCACACCAGACTTGGGCGTGCGTTCACTGTGCAGGATAATCTTTGCCGAGGGGCATTCCTCCCGACAGGCCTGACCAGCCTTTTTCAGCAGACTGAAGAAGCGGTTCCAGTTGGCAGCACTGCTGTTGGTGTAGCAGCGGTTTGCGCTCGTACCCTCCGTACCCCATAGCATGCCATAGCTGATTTCGTTGCCCGTCTGAATCATGTCAGGGTCGGCACCGGCAGTCTTCATCTGACTGAGGCAGTCCTTCGTGTACGCATAGACCTTGTTGGCAAGGTCGGCATCATTCAGACTCTTCCATGCATCGGGCGTCCACTGTTTGGCAGGGTCTGCCCATGTGTCGCTGTAATGGAAGTCGAGCACCAGTTTCATGCCGGCATCCTTGATGCGCTTGCCTAATGTCTTGACGTATTCAAGGTCTTGGCAGACGGCCTTGTCGTTGTCTCTCGAAGGATCGACGAAAAGGCGCACGCGCATGGCATTCATACCCTCTTGTTTAAAGAAGGCTATGACGTCGCTGACGGTGTTACCATTCTTGTCCTTGTAGACCACGCCAGCCTGTTCGTATTTGGGAAGCATCGAAATGTCGCCCCCCACATATCTTTGTGCTGAGGCCATCGTCGTCAGCACAACACATATAATCAGTAGTAATGTTTTCTTCATATCGTAGTTCGTTTTAGTCTTACTTCTTACATCATCCATCTTACATCATCCCTCAGCCCTCTCACTTCTTATGCCTGTTGGCCCGCTGCTCACGGTATTTGGCCTTCTGACGGGCAGAACCGCTACCGTGAGCACCAGTGATATACTTTTTCTTTTTGGCCTTGGTCTTCACTTTGTCCTCTTCCTTGCGAGGACCACCGCCACGACCAAACGATATACCGTTTACCAAGATATCTTCAAAATCGCTTTCCTTACTCATATTTGTAAAGTCATTATAAACTCCCCTCCCACACGGGAGGGGTAGGGGGTGGGTTAATGGTGGAACAATCTCACTCCTGTAAATGCCATCGCAATACCGTATTTGTCACATGTCATGATGACATGATCGTCGCGAACAGAGCCACCAGCCTGGGCGATGAACTCAACACCGCTCTTGTGGGCACGCTCGATATTGTCGCCAAAGGGGAAGAAGGCATCAGAGCCCAAAGCTACCTTGGTGTTCTTGGCAATCCATTCCTTCTTTTCAGCCAAGGTCAGCACCTCGGGCTGTTCCGTAAAGAACTGCTGCCATGCACCTTCGCGCAGCACGTCGTCGTGCTCGTCCTCAGAGATATAGACATCGATGGTGTTGTCGCGGTCGGCACGACGGATACCCTCCTTGAAAGGCAGTGCCATGACTTTCGGATGCTGGCGCAACCACCAGATATCAGCCTTGTTGCCTGCCAGACGTGTGCAGTGAATGCGGCTCTGCTGACCAGCACCAATACCAATAGCCTGTCCGTCCTTGACATAGCAGACAGAGTTTGACTGGGTATATTTCAGCGTAATGAGGGCAATAATCAGGTCGCGCTTGGCCTCAGGCGAGAAAGTCTTGTTCTGTGTGGGGATATTCTCGAAGAGTGCATCATCGTCCAGCTTGATCTCGTTGCGGCCCTGTTCAAAGGTCACGCCAAAGCACTGTTTGCGCTCGATGGGTTCAGGCTTATAGGTGGGGTCAATCTTGATGACGTTATAGGTACCCTTACGCTTGTCCTTCAGAATCTCGATGGCTTCAGCGGTGAAGTCGGGGGCAATCACTCCGTCGCTCACCTCGCGCTTCAGCAGCAGGGCGGTGGTAGCATCGCAGGTGTCACTCAAGGCTACGAAGTCACCATAGCTTGACATGCGGTCGGCACCACGGGCACGGGCGTAGGCGCAGGCAATGGGGCTGTCGTCCAATCCCTTCACATCGTCCACGAAATAGATTTTCTTCAATGTATCGCTCAGTGGCAGACCTACAGCAGCACCAGCAGGGCTGACGTGCTTGAACGAGGCAGCAGCGGGCAGACCAGTGGCAGCCTTCAGCTCCTTTACCAACTGCCATGCGTTCAGTGCGTCGAGGAAGTTGATGTAGCCTGGGCGACCGTTAATCACTTCAATGGGTAACTCGCCCTCGGTCATGAAGATGCGTGAGGGCTTCTGATTGGGATTACATCCGTACTTCAGTGCTAATTCTTTCATATATCAATAATGTATAATCGTTGTTTTGGCTGCAAAATTACAAAATAATGCTGAAATACGGAAGCGATTTACGTGAAAATAAAAATCAGACCGACAAAAATCAGTCCTCAGACGTCATTACTACAGGTAAGCAGAATACTGAAAGGAAGCTGGTAGGCAGAGAAAGCCGAGCCTGCAGTCTTTCCGTAGCTTACAAACTCTGATTCCAAAGAATTCATTCTTTTTTTATGCCGAGATGGAGTAAATCCTTTCTCTCAGAGTGAATCATGGGGAATCAAAATCTGTCCCTCCGATTGAATAAAAAACCTTTTTTATGAGAAAAACAGAAAAAATGGAATCATTATCGAAATCTTTTTGTATATTTGCAGCGATTAAATATCATACGCTTATGTTAGACAGAGCACAGACAATAGAAAAGCTACAGTCATCCCGTCAGTATCTCAGTGAGCACTACGGGGTGAGTTCGATGCTTCTTTTTGGTTCAGTTGCCAGAAACGAACAAAAGGAAGACAGCGACGTCGATGTATGTGTAGAGATGAAACCCAATCTATTCAAGCAAGCTGGTGTAAAAGTCTATCTCCAAGAGTTATTAGGTTGTTCCGTAGATGTTGTCCGCTTAAGGGAGAATATGAATCAATTGTTTAAACAACAAATTCAAAAGTATGGAGTTAGAGTCTACTGAAATCACTGCACAGGTTTACGAGGCTCTCAAGAACGATTTCGACCCACTAAAGAAAGCCATTGACTTCTTTATGGAGCAGATTTTCCCAAAAATGTAATGACTCACAGGGACAGCCCCCGTGAGTCAGGTACGCAGCGAACGCTGACGACTTTAGACACGGACGCCACTGATATCAGCAGCGGCTGCTGCTGATTAAAGACACGCCCGCTGCTTTCGCGCAACTGACCGTTTCTCTCCCTGTTACAACGTCACTTTCTCCTTGTAAGCGAGTCGCTTTTCCCCTGCAAGTGACGTCGGAACGACTGTAAAGTGACATCCCTTCGACGCACGAATGCCATTACAAGAGGTCACAGCATGTCTTAGCCTGAAATACGTTGACTCCTGCCCAGCCTCTTAAAAGTTAAAAAGAGTTATGAGAAAAGGTCAACGTTTTGCACGCGCATTCAAGCGTGCCGTAGCAGTGGAATATCTGCAAAGTGGCGAGGAACGTAAGGTGATTGCTCTGAAATATGGGCTTCCCAGCGTTCAAACTGTCAGTAATTG
>JAEEGH010005266.1_pt1 | contig 32642 bp, 30 predicted proteins | sample 9134181 | NCBI WGS metagenome assembly JAEEGH01 (sample SAMN16246544, study PRJNA631951) | gut metagenome | biome: gut microbiome; feature: rumen; material: DP-attached | host: Bos | place: Iran: Karaj | collected 2018-10
ATGATGTCGAGTGGTGTAATGGCAGCACTGCAGATTTTGGTTCTGCCTGTCAAGGTTCGAATCCTTGCTCGACAACTTAAGGTGGAAGAAAAGACCTGCTACTTTGAGTAACAGGTTTTTTTATTGTTGAAAAGGACATAAGCCTTGCCTTCTTGGTGTCATTGCGGGCTTGACCCGCAAATCGAAGATTCGACGTAGTCAATCTCCTGAACGAAAGGCAAGTCCTAAGGTTCAGGAGATGGCGTTCCGCTTTCGCGGAATGACGGTTCCTCCGCCATGATGACAAGGAGGAAGGCAAATACGAAAAAAGAGTGGCATAACATTAGCATTATGATAACAAAAGAACAAGTAGCAACCCTCTGTGAAGAAGCCCTCGCCAATACCGACCGCTTCCTCGTGGAAGTGAAGGTGAAACCCAACAACGTAATTGAAGTCTACGTTGACTCCGACACGGCAGTCAACATAGACCATTGCGCAGAGTTGAGCCGCTATGTCAACGAGAAACTCGACCGCGATGTGGAAGACTATGAATTGAGCGTGTTCTCTTGGGGACTTTCGGGTGCCTTGAAGATGGACCGCCAACTGAAGAAATATGTGGGCAAGGATGTGGAGGTGAAGTCAAAGGAGATGGGTAAGGTGCAAGGCAAGTTGGTGGGGTTCGATGCCGAAAGAGTTGAATTTGCTCCTGCACCGAAGAAGCCATCGAAGAAGAAACCCGTGGAGGAACCTGTTAACCTGTTCTTCGAGCGCCAGAAAGTGGAAATCAAACCTGCCATAGTCTTTTAGTCATATAAGCCTCGCGTCTCGCAGTCCCGCGTCTCGCGTCAACAATCAACGATTAAACAATAAACAATCAACATAAAAAATGGACAACTACAAATTAGTAGAGACTTTCTCAGAATTCAAGGAATTCAAGAACATCGACCGTGAAGCCATGATGCGCATCATTGAGGATGTGTTCCGTGGCATGCTGAACAAGAAGTTTGACTGCGACACCACCGACTTCATCGACATCATCGTGAACGTCGACAAGGGCGACTTCGAGATCTATCACAACCGCACGGTGGTTGAGGACGATGCACTGACCGACCCGCTGCGCGAGATCAGGTTGTCGGACGCCATCAAGATTGAACCCGATTTCGAGGTGGGTGAGGAAGTGAACGAGGAACTTCGCATCGAGAGTTTCGGGCGCCGTGACATCCTTGCTCTGCGCCAGAACCTTCAAACCAAAGTGTCGGAGTATGAGAAGGAGAACATCTTCCAGAAATACAAAGACAAGGTGGGCGAAATCATCACTGCTGAGGTGGCCCATGTCTGGAAACGCGAGATTGTCGTCGTTGACGATGAAGGCATCGAACTGATTATGCCAAAGATGGAGCAGATTCCTAGCGACATCTATAAGAAAGGTGACACCATTCGCGCTATTGTGAAGAGCGTCGAGAGTATCAACGGTTCCCCTGTGGTCACGCTGTCGCGTACCTCTGAAGTGTTCCTTCAGCGTCTGCTCGAAGCCGAAGTGCCTGAAATCTACGACGGTCTCATCACCATTAAGAAAATCGTGCGCGAGCCTGGCCAGCGTGCTAAGGTCGCTGTTGAGTCGTACGACGACCGCATCGACCCTGTCGGCGCCTGTGTCGGCATGAAGGGCACCCGCATCCACGGCATCGTGCGTGAGTTGCGCAACGAGAACATCGACATCATCAACTGGACCAACAATCCGAAGCTCTTCATCCAGCGCGCACTCAGTCCTGCCAAGATTACCGAGATTCGCTTCAGCGATGACAATACCATGGCGAACGTGTATATGGAGAACGACCAAATCAGTCTCGCCATCGGCAAGGGCGGCTATAACATCAAACTGGCAGGCAAGTTGACCGGCTACGAAATTGACGTTTACCGCAACAGTGAGGTCGACAATGTCGAAGAAGATGTCGATCTGCCAGAATTCGCCGATGAAATCGACCAGTGGGTCCTCGATGCCCTTAAGGGCATGGGCTGCAACACCGCCAAGGACGTGCTGAAATACACGCCTGAAGAGGTGGCCACGCGTGCCGACCTTGAGATGGAAACCGTCAACGAAGTGTTTGAGATCCTCAAGGCTGAATTTGAACAAGACGCCGAATAAGCAATTGCAATAACCAACTAACGAGAAACAAAGAAGAAACTATGTCCGAAGAAACTAATTTTACGGTTCGATTGTCGAAAGCGGCAAAAGAATTCAACGTGGGAAAGGACACCATTGTGGAGTTCCTCGCCAAGAAGGGCTTCAAGGTGGATCCTTCACCCAACACAAAACTCACGGCGGAGATGTATGCCCTGCTCGTGAAGGAATATCAGGGCGAGAAGGAAGTGAAGAACGAGGCCATGAAATTGGGCAACCTCTCTTATAAAGGTGGTAGTGTTTCCGTTGATTCGGCATTGCAATCGGCAAAACCCGTCGAAGAGGATGACCATGAAGAGGTGATTATCCGAACAACTACTATTTCTTCGCCTGCCAAAAAGGCCTCCAAACCTGTTGCGGCTGAACCTAAAAAGGAAGAAGTCCTCGAGGAGGTCAAGGAAGAGACTCCTCAAAAGGAGACACCTGCCGTGTCGGAACAGGTTGAACCTCAGAAGCAAGAGGCAGAGGAGAAGGTCGAGATTCCTAACAGTCCTCTGAAGATTCTCGGCAAGATCGACCTTGAACCCAAACCACGCGAGAAGAAGGAGAAAAAGAAAGCTGAGAAACCTGAGAAACCCCAGGAGAAAAAGCAGGAAGAGCCCAAACAGGAGAAACCTGTTGAAAAGAAGCAGGAACAACCCAAGCAGGAAGAACCGGCTAAGGTTGAGGAAAAACCTGTCGAGCCAAGAGTTATCAAACTGGAGGCACCCAAACTGACAGGCCCTACAGTGCTTGGCACCTTGGAGCTGCCCGTCGAGAAGAAAGGTGGCAAGGGTGACGCAAAGAAGAGAAAACGCAAGCGCATCGCGGGTGGCAAGCCTGAAGGCTCGTCGGAGAACCCGACAGGTTCCAATGTGAATGCAGGCGGTAAGAAACAGGACGGCGGCAAACCTGGCAAGGGCCAGAAACCTGGCGATCAAGCCGGCAAGAAAGGTCCAAAGGACAGCCCGAAACTTGGCAAGAAAGACAAGAGATCGAAACGTGAGGAAAAGCCAGAACTGAGCGAAGAGGAGATCTCGAAGCAGATTAAGGATACCTTGGCACGTCTCGCTCCTATGGGCAAGTCAAAGACCTCCAAGCACCGCCGTGAGAAGCGTCAGCAAGTGGCGGGCAGCATGATGGAGGAGATGATGCGTCAGGAAGAGGACAAGAAGGTCTTGAAGGTGACGGAATTCGTCACCGCCAACGAGTTGGCAACGATGATGAACGTGCCTGTGGTGAAGGTCATCGGCACCTGCATGAGCCTCGGTATGCCTGTCTCCATCAACCAGCGTCTCGATGCTGAAGCCTTGTCCGTGGTGGCAGAGGAGTTCGGTTTCCAAGTCGACTTTGTCAGCGCCGACGTGCAAGAGGCCATCGCTGAGACCGAAGAGGTTGATAAGGAAGAGGATCTCGTGCCACGTGCTCCCGTTGTCACTGTCATGGGTCACGTCGACCATGGTAAGACCAAGCTCTTGGACTACATCCGTAACACCAACGTAGTGGCCGGTGAGGCAGGTGGCATCACCCAGCACATCGGCGCCTACGAGGTGACCACCGAGAGTGGCAAGAAGATCACCTTCTTGGATACCCCTGGTCACGAGGCTTTCACGGCCATGCGTGCCCGTGGCGCTAAGATCACTGACGTTGCCATCATCGTCATTGCTACTGACGACAGCGTGATGCCGCAGACCGTCGAGGCCATTAACCACGCCCAAGCCGCTGGCGTGCCAATCGTCTTCGCCCTGAACAAGATTGATAAGCCCACTGCCAATCCCGACAAGATCCGTGAGCAGCTGGCCAATATGAACATCCTCGTCGAGAGTTGGGGCGGCAAGTACCAAGACCAGGAAATCGCCGCTAAGATCGGTCTTAACGTCGATGCCCTGCTTGAAAAGGTGTTGCTTGAGGCCGAGTTCCTCGACCTGAAGGCCAACCCCAACCGTTTGGCTAAGGGTACCGTCATTGAGTCCGCCTTGGACAAAGGCCGTGGCTATGTGGCCAAGATATTGGTGCAGAATGGCACCTTGAAGATTGGTGACATGGTGTTGGCTGGCACCACCTTTGGTAAGGTGAAGGCCATGTTCGACGACCACAACCGTCCCGTCAAGGAGGCAGGTCCTTCCACTCCAGTGCTGTTGCTGGGCCTGAATGGCGCTCCCATGCCGGGCGACGCCTTCAATGTGATGACCGACGAGCGTGAGGTGAAAGCCATTGCCAACCGCCGCGAGCAGCTGCAGCGTGAGCAGACGCGTCGTACCAGTCCGCACATCACCTTGGACGAGATCGGTCGTCGTATTGCCATTGGCGACTTCAAGGAACTGAACATCATCGTCAAAGCTGACGTGGACGGTTCCGTGGAGGCTCTGTCCGACAGTTTGCTGAAGCTCTCCACCGAGGAGGTGCAGGTCAACGTCATCCACAAGTCGGTGGGTGCCATCAGCGAGTCGGACGTCATGTTGGCCTCGGCCTCCAACGCCATCATCGTGGGTTTCAACGTGCGTCCTACCGCGCAAGCGCGTAAGATGGCGGAGAATGAGAAGATTGATATCCGTCTCTACTCCATCATTTACACCGCCATCGAGGAAATCAAGGCCGCTATCGAAGGCATGTTGGCCCCCGACATAGAGGAGGTGGTCACTTGCAACCTCGAGATCCGTGAGACCTTCAAGATCAGCAAGGTCGGCACCATCGCAGGTTGTATGGTCCTGGACGGCAAGATCACGCGTAACACCAAGATTCGTGTCATCCGAGATGGCATCGTCATTTACACGGGTCTGCTCGGTTCCTTGAAGCGTTACAAGGACGATGTTAAGGAAGTCAGCGCAGGTATGGATTGCGGCTTGAACATCGAGAACTTCAACGACATCAAAGTCGGCGACATCATCGAAGGTTACACCGAGAAGGAAGTCGCTAGGAAGTTGTAAATAAATGGATTTATTTCCGAAAACACTATAGAGACGTGCCATGGCGCGTCTCTATTGTTTTTATTGTAAGGTCAATTCGCAAAGCCCATCTTTGTTGCCCACCACAAAAGCCACTGGTGGGTTGTCGCCTTGAACGAGGTCGTTCAGATAGAGTGGCTCGCCGAGGATGAAGAGCGCACAGCGGAAGGTGTTGCCCACCTTCAGTTTGGAGTTTTCGGATTGCTCAACGATGAAACGGTAGTCGCCAAGATAGCGGAATGTGCAGTGGCGGTTGGGTTTCCATGACACTGAGATGTGGTCGCCTTCTTTCAAGTCGTCCGTCTTGATATGCTGCTTGGTGACGCGGTCAGAACCGTTGTCTTGGCTGATATGTTCCATAAAACCGTCCCAATCTTTGAAACCCAAGAATTGTGACAAGATTGCAAGCGTGCTGTTGCGGGCGGTGTCGGGACCGTCGACATAACCCCAAAGACGTTTCAGTGTCGAGGCGCTCAGGTTCTCATGTGTGCGTTCCCAGATGGCACCGCTGAGGAAGGTGAAGTCATTGGAAGTCTTCATCTTGCGGCCTACACTTTCCTCGATTTGTTGCTTGAGTTCGGAGATTTCTGGACAGGTTTTCTGCATGGATTTCTGTTAGTTATAATAGATCGTGGCACTCTTCCTCTTGAACGTCATTGCGGACTTGATCCGCAATCTCCTGAACAAGAAGGATTATCCTTGTTTTCAGGAGATGGCGGATGTTTCTCCGCCATGACAGCCTGAGAGTAATCATCCGCATTTCAACACACAAAGAAACGAACTTTTTTTTGAATTTGGTTTATTCTTTTTGGTTCATTTTGTAAATTGTGAGATTCCCCTGTCCAAAGCACCGCGGATGATGTGGTAACGAACGCCCGGCAAATCCTTGACACGACCACCTCTGATTATAACAATCGAGTGCTCCTGCAGGTTGTGAAGGTGGAGTGAGCCTGTGGAGTATGATGCGGTGACATGTGGCGCATTTGCTATGTTAACTCCATCTGTCACCGCAGTTTTAATTAGTACGTGCCTTCCATTCCTTTGGGAAGTTCTAGCTTCAATGGACGAATGAAGTTTATAGAAAAGCCCAAACGGTTTATAATAGTTTTCGTACTTTTGCCGAAAAATATGAACCATGGACGACGATAGCACTTCGGGAATCATCAATGGAAGTTTCATCACCGAGACAGATGCCTTGACGGTGTATGAGTCCTCATCGTCGCGTGGCTTCAACCAGGTGGTGAAGATTCGAAGGCAGGGCAAGTGGTTCATTTTGAAAGGGTTGAAGGATGAGTATCGCGACCAACAGGCCTATATCGAGTTGCTGAAGAAAGAGTTTGACTTGGGCACACAACTCGACCATCCCAACATTGTGAAGATCCTCGCCAAGGAGATAAATCCCGAGGTGGGCCCATGCATAGTGATGGAGTATGTGGATGGCGTGACCTTGGATGAGTTCATTGCCTCAAAACCCTCCGCGAATGCACGCAAAAAAGTGGTGGAGCAATTGGTGGATGCCCTTGTCTACATCCATGGTAATCAAATCATCCACCGCGACTTGAAACCAAGCAATATTTTGGTGACAAGGAACGGAAATAACGTGAAAATCATCGATTTCGGCCTCTCCGATGCCGATGACTATGCCGTGTTGAAGCAGCCTGCCGGCACTTTGAAGTATATGGCACCCGAGCAAAAAGAGTCTGACACGAAGATTGACGGTCGGGTTGACATTTATGCTTTCGGTTTGCTGTTGAATGAGTTATTCCCGCATCGGTACAGACATATTGCCGCTAAGTGTTCCCGTGCTGACCGCGAGCGCCGCTATGCCAATGCCGAGGCTTTGCGCAAGGCTTTCGAACGGCATTCGCGCTGGCTTTGGGTGCTTCCTATACTTATAGGCATTGCTATTGCGGTTGTGCCTTCTTTGTTGTTGAAGCCCAAAGAAGTCGTTAGGACCGAGGTGCAGCATGTGATTGACACCATTATCGTGGAGCGTAATCCCAATGGGTATTCTGACGAGTTCATGGCGTTGCTAGGCAGGGCAGAGTGTATCATCGACAGCATGTATCAGCCGGTCATCGACGACATAAACAATGGAAAATATGAGGCTGATGTTGTTGGTGTCAACAATGATTTCACTAACAGGATGAAGATTTGTCGTTCATTGTTGCAAAACATCCAATCGCCGTTGCTTGACGACCGCAAGACGAGCGATGAGTTCAGAAGTGCATGGGAAAAAGTGCACAACGACAAGTATAACCAGATTGCCTTTATGATGTTCGACCGGGTTCAAGCGAAATGAACCAACATGAACCAAACTGATTCCGTTTTTATTGTCTTATTTTGCAGCCGTAAACTTTTTGTTAAACGTTTTAAAAGTTGCGCCCGACACGGAATTAGGGATTAGAAAATGAAAATAACAAAAGCTTTAGGGCTTTCCGTCATGTTAATGGCTATGTTTGCCTTTGCCTCGTGCGACAAGGAGACAGAAATGACGAAAATGATTTCAGCCGATAGAGTTGAATTTGCTGGAATCAACAGCGATCTCTTTGAGATAAATGCTGATTCTGTTATGGTAAAGCTAATACCAATCGGGGCTCATGGCGATCAATGGGAGGTCCGAACCATTTTGCCTATAAGCAACACCGAGCCATGGAGTAAAATACCAGGCAGCGATCAAAGTCAGAGTAGTTTCATCTATGGTGTTTCCATATACCCGGAGTACCTTGACAGAAATGATACTGAACTTGACCTTAGTGTTGAAATGGATAGCCAAGACCTTATAGCGGTTTTGAAATCGGAAGAGATGATAACGAAGGACGTTCCAATTAAGGAGCATAGTTATGGAAATAAGTCATATAAGAAACAAAAGGCCTATTTTGACATGATTGATGGGGCCAAATTGACGGTTGATTTGTCTTGGGCACACAAAGCCAACACTTCTGACAGCAGTTTGTCATCTTCGTCAACTAGTGGCTCAACCTCTTCATCTAGCCAAAACTGGGATAAAATGCTTGATGAATACGAAAAATATGTGAACGAATACATCACATATGTCAAGAAACTTAGCAATGGCGACAAGAGTGTCGAATCTACAGTTGACAAATACTTTTGGGCGGCTGACGATTTAGAGGATGAATTGGATCATGCATACGAGTCGGGCAAGATGACCTCTGCACAAAAGAAGCGTTTTGAAAAGATTTTAGAGAAGTTTACAGATGCGGTCTTTGATTATGATGAATAGGGATGACTTGAAGTTCGAATAGCATACCCTTGAGCGGCACTGTCGGGAAAGACGGTGCCGCTTGTTTTGAATATACAATAAAGGTGCTTATTTGATGGATTCGATCCTTTTCCGTAACAATTCAACATAAGCCTGTTTGAGGTCCGTTTGAAGGAATGACATCTTAATCATGGCTTCCCAAGCAGGCAGGCATTTCTTGAAATGCGCCAGCCAAGTCGCCAAAATACCTTTTTGGGATTTTCGTCCTACATATATGAACCAACTTGAACCAAACGTATTCCGTTTTTATTGCCCCCAAAGCTCGCCAGATGGCGTTTGGGACATCTGTGTTAGTGGATTTCAAGTATATAACACATTTTGAGTGAATTAAGCAAATATTTTCCCATTTTTCTGAACGAATAATTCATAATTTGACCCGTTTTTCTGGACGAATAAATCCTTCCTTTGCCGCAAAATCCTCATTTTTCTTTTGCTTTTCTCCAAAAATCCCTAATTTTGGAGCGTAAAACTAAAAGAAAAGCCTATGAAATAACCCGCCGCAAGGCGCAATAAGAAGCAATACAAATCACATAATCAAACGATTAGCAATATTCACCTTATCGAAAGTTTGGCGATTTGAGATTAGGAATGCGAATAGGGCTAAAGTCACGCCATAAGCGTGTACTTTGACCATTCGATTCCTAGGGTATGCCAAACACCTCGATAAGCGGATGCAAAAGTATCACGCTTTTTTTTTGTGCTGGCAAGAAACGAACAAATATGAACCAAAATGAACCTGAAAAGATTGTGCGGAAGTGCGTTTCTTTGCGGTCGTATAACTAAAAATGAAAACAATAAGCAAAACTAATAACAATAACAACAATTAAACACTAACACTATGGAAAAATCATTACGACAATTGCTTTTGGGTAAAGACTCGGATTTCGACAACGAAATCAAATAATAATACTAATACTAAAACTAAAACATAATCATTATGGAAACACTCGAATTAATATTTGGAATACTGGCATGTATTGCATTTTTTGTGTTGGCTTTTGGATTCGGCAGTAATGTGTTAAACAAAGCAACTGGACGATTTGAATTGATGGGTGGCTGGATGGAAGAAGTAGGTTGTTTCACTAGACTAATAATAGTCTTAGTTTGCGTTGGGGTCATATTGATTTGGCTGTGGATAAGAGGAGATCTGTAAACATGGTATGTAATACATTTCTAATGTGGCATGAATACTTTGAATAGTGCGTGATGCCCGAGCGAGCGAAAGAGGAGTGTTGAAAATGGTATTCCCTAAAATAGGTCCTTTCGGTTGGAAAAGAATCAAAAAGGGAATCGAAACAAATAAAGTATTGTCGAAAAACATGTATAGATAAACCACTAAATAGAAAACTAAAATGAAAAAAGTAAAAGTAGTTGTTGTTTTAATTATTGGTCTGGTTTCGTTTATTAATTCTTACGGAAGCAGTGATAATAAAAACAAAGTCTCTTCAAAAGTTGGAGAGTCGTTTGCTCAAGAAAAAGTCATCGAAGAGAAAGGAACCGTTGTTCTGCAAGTTATACCTTGCATTTTTGATAACGAATTCCGTAAATCGGTGATGGTTCAACAGAAGTATGGAGCCGATTCCATGAAAATGGAGGAAGAAAGGTTTTTGGGAGCAGATATTCCCCAAGAGAGATTAACTCTTTTGGAAAAAGAGGATTGCCTTATCGAAGAAGTCACAGCATATCCTGTTTACCTTAAAAGAGGGGTGAAACTCTATATCGACCTAGAAATGAAAGGCAACAAAACGACCAAGTTTTACAATGCGGATAGTAAAAAGTTGCTCAAGACATATCAGAACAAAAGTGTTATTCACGACTCAATACGTATAGAGAACACGGCTTTTTATCTTTTGGAAATAACACCAAACGGCGCGCAATACCTCAATTTGAGTTTAACGCAATCGGTCAACACGCCTGAACAGCTTGCAGAGAAACATTCCGTCATCGTGACAACAATTGATGCTAATGCCAAGGACTTTCGCGCCAAGAAATACAATACCATCTCGTTGTGTAATGTCTTTGAAGAACCGCGAAAGTTGACTCTGCGTTCGCGCTTGAAATCTGCTTTTTCGGGCAACCATCGTTCTGTTGTGTCAGTGCCAGTGCCCGCAGGCGCAAATGACATTGCCTATTGCTTGCGTATCGCCACAAGTGAGCGAGACCAAAGCAGTGACGGCACCTTTTTCAGGGAAATGGATTCGAGCTATAGGCAGATTAAATTTCTCGGATTACCCGTTTATGAATCTACGAGTAATAAGACGAGCATATTGCGAGAGTTGTTGAATCGTCACAAACCTGTGAGGGAGAAAGATGCCTATTGTAGTCTTTATGTGTTTACAAATGGCGATATGGCTCGGCGTTTCCAAAACAAAGAGGATATAACCAAATTGAAATATAACCTTGATCTTTCAAGTATTGGTACGCAATCCTGCAATGGGCGAATCCCATGTAAAGGTTTGAAAACCATCTATCTTGGTTTTGAGAATGAACGGTCCTTGGCAACGATTTATCTTTGGTTAGAAGTTATTGCAACCGTTCCAGTGACACGATATTCGATGGAACAATATTCGCTTGAATAAGCTTAATGTTTTATTAAGAGAGATGACAAATATTAATCACATAAAAAAGACATTCAATATGAAAAAGGTATTTAGTTTGGCAATTCTATTGCTGGTAAATTTGTGTTTATTTGCACAACAGGCCGATGATTATCGCGAAGCCGCCCGCCAAGGTGATGCTAAAGCTCAATTTAATCTGGGCTCATGTTACTATTATGGAGAAGGTGTGGAACAAGACTATGAGCAAGCTGTTAATTGGCTAACCAAAGCTGCCAACCAGGGTAATGCTGATGCCCAATGTTTGTTGGGTGGATGTTATTATTGGGGGAGAGGTGTGACGAAAGACTACGAGCAAGCGGTCTTTTGGTACACTAAGGCTGCAAACCAAGAGGATGCTTTTGCCCAACTCCAATTGGGCTGGTGCTATAAAAAAGGTGAAGGTGTGACGCAAGACTACGAGCAATCCGTTGCTTGGGTTACTAAGGCCGCCAACCAAGGAGATGCTGACGCCCAATGTTTTTTGGGCGGATGTTATTATAATGGTAATGGCGTGCCACAAGACTATGAACAAGCTGTTTCTTGGTACTCTAAGGCTGCCGAACAAGATGACGATGATGCCCAATTTATGTTGGGTTTATGTCTTTTATATGGTGATGGTACGAAGTTAGATGCCAAGCAAGCGGTTTCGTGGTTTACAAAAGCCGCAAACCAAGGCAATGCTAATGCCCAATATAGTTTGGCTATATGTTATCAGGCCGGAAATGGTGTGAAGCAAGACGGGGAACAAGCGATTGTCTGGGCTGCCAAGGCTGCTGGCCAAGGTTTCGCGGAAGCCCAGTGTTTTTTAGGTGCTTGTTACTATTATGGAGATGGCGTGAAGCAAGACTACAAACAAGCGGTTTCATGGTATACAAAAGCCGCCGACCAAGGGAATGCAGATGCCCAATATACTTTGGGTTTATGTTACAATAATGGAGATGGCGTGAAGCAAGACTACAAACAAGCAGTGTACTGGTTCACCGAGGCTGCTAACCAAGGATATGCTCACGCCCAATTAGTTGTGGGTATGTGTTATCATATAGGAAGAGGTGTGAAGCAAGACAACAAACAAGCGGTTTCATGGTATACAAAAGCCGCCGACCAAGGGGATGCTGATGCCCAATTTCGTTTGAGCGGATGTTACTTTAAGGGAGATGGTGTAAAGCAAGACTACAAACAAGCAGTGTATTGGCTCACCGAGGCCGCTAACCAAGGACACATTGAAGCTTTAGAATTATTGGAAGAATTGGGAGAACGTTAAAACACTAGCAAGCAGAAAAGATATAAATATACTTGTGTTCTCTCTTCAATTCATATTTTTGAAATGTTGGTTTCGTCAACCATTATACATCCCACAACTACCGTTATTTCTGGATTTCAGAGAAACGGTTGCATGCCTCTGCCGTCTATCAATGGTTGATGAAAAGGTAACAACGTGGATAATGTTAGATAAAAATGACATACGACGAACAAATCCAAGAAGCTAAGCAAAAACTCGCCGAAACCAAGCAAGCCCTCAAGGAATTGCAGGAAAAGAAGGCCACCGTCACCGATGCCGAAGAACTGAAAGCCGTCAACAAGCAAATCAACGCCTTGCAGGAAGAAATCGGGAAGCTGAAAAGCGATATCCGTCTTTATGCAAGCCTAAATAGGGACTGTTGAAAGATAGGCATCATGGCGCTTAAACAGACTTTCCATATCATTTTGCTTTTAAGTATGTGTGTTCACATAAGTAAACATTCTTTTTGCAAAAGTGGTAATCAAAATAAACATTTCTTTCATAAAAGTGTAAATCATGATAAACACTTTCTGGCGGCAAAAATAAAATGTTTTTCTAAAACAACCTATATTTAGGAAAAAAATGTATTTCTTGCATAGGTTGGATAAGAAGGCTTCAGTGACAGATGCCGAAGAATTAAAAACCATCAACAGGCAAATCAACGCGCAAAAACACACGTTTTCTAAAAAAGACTTGCAAAAAATGTGATTTTCTGGACGAATAAATCCTTCCTTTGCCGCAAAATCCTCATTTTTCTTTTGCTTTTCTCCAAAATTCCCTAATTTTGGAGCGTAAAACTAAAAGAAAAGCCTATGAAATAACCCGCCGCAAGGCGCAATAAGAAGCAATATAATTCATATAATCAGACGATTAGCAATATTCTGTCTTATCGAAAGTTTGGCGATTTGAGATAAAGGAACCAGAATAATGCTGAAAGTTGCACGCATGGCGTGTGCTTTTCAACATTCGGTTTCTTTAGGTATGCCAAACACCTCGATAAGCGGATGCAAAAGTATCACGCTTTTTTTTGTGCTGGCAAGAAACGACTCAATATGAACCAACATGAACCTGAAAAGTTTCTGCGGAAGTGCGTTTCTTTGCAGGTGGAAAAATAAGACGAATCTAATACATAATTGAGCATACAAATTAACACCAAAACAACCCAATATGAAGAAATTTCTACTAGCAACAATCATGATTTCCCTGTCCGCAATGTGTTTTGGGCAGGAAGTCGAGACGGTGTCGGAACGCTTCCATTACCGATACCTGAAAAAGGAACAGACCAAGGAGCAAATCCAAAAGGACAACGAGGAACGCCAACGCAACTGGCAGGAGGAACTGGCAGCAATGAAAGCCAATCTTGCCGAAGGGCAGCGTGTTTCCGATAATGTGAAGATTGAAGTCCAGACGGAGGTTCAGGACAACAATCTCGTCGTTTCGGTGGCCTACGAGACCCTTGTGGTGGCCGATGCCGCCGACGACTACGCCCTTGGCAAGTACACCATCCAAAACTCCAATGCTTGTATGCTGATGTGCAACTTCCTGAAGAACAAGCTGGAGAAAGACCTTGCAGAATACCTCAAGGAAGGCGCAAAGGTCGATGTGAAGATTACGGGCGCCACCGATGGCACGCCTATCCGTTCGAAGATTGCCTATAATGGCGAATACGGTGACTTCACCGACAAGCCCATCACCTTGAACGGTGTGCCCTACATCATGACTGTGACGCAAAAGAGCGGCATCACCACCAATGGTCACCTGGCTTTCTTGCGCACCCAAGGCGTTGAGGACTTCCTGAAGACCCAAGTGGAGCCGCTAAAGCATACGGAAAACACCTTCCAAGAGTTTGCCGTTGAGAACAAGGAGAAAGGCGGAGGCTACCGTCGCGTTTCGGTGGAAATGACCATTCGCGGTGCATTTGCCGATGTTGAACCTGCAAAAACCGTTAAGCCATGAAGAAGCACACCTTATTAGTATTGTTAAGCCTTCTTTTAGGCTCACAAATTGCCGTGGCGCAAGACCATGTGACGAATATCCGAGCCGTGCAGAATGACAAGATGGTGACCATCACTTACGACTTGAATGTCCGTTCCGATGTGCGCCTTTTCATTTCCATTGATGACGGACAAACCTACGCTGATACGATGAAGGTGACAGGCTATGTGAACCGCATCGTGCCCCAAGGCAAGAACCGCACCATTCGCTGGCAGGCCTTCAACAACTTGGGTTACGGCGACTATCCCGAAATCCGCTTCAAGTTCGTGACTAAGGATGCCCAACAGACGCAAGCCCCCAAGGTGAAGCGCATTCCTAAAATCACTTTCATCACTTTGAATGGCGCTTACACCAACACGGAGAATCCTTCCGTAGGCTTTACCTTCGGACAAGTGCAGAAGTTCGGTTGGTTCGCCTCGGTGATGAGTGGATTCAACTTTGCAGGTCTGGCTCCCGCTGCCGTCAGCGATGCCGAGGGCTTTGTGGGCGAGGACTTGCCTTTCTACAAGGATGAATACGCCAAGACCGTGCTTTCCGTCATGGGTGGCGGCGTGATGCGCCTGAACGACATGATGTACCTAAAGGCGGGCGTGGGCTTCGGCAACCGCTCGCTGTCGTGGAAGACCTTGGACGACCGCTGGGTGCGCAACGGTGGCTATTCCGCCGTGGGTGTGGATGTTACGGCGGGCATGATGTTCCGCTTCGGAGGCTTTGTCCTCTCGTTGGATGCCGTGACTACCAACTTCAAGATTTTTGAAGGCAGGGTTGGCTTGGGATATAGTTTTGAAAACCGTTAAAAACTGAATGAAAATGAAAAAGATAAGTATAATGTTATTGGTTCTTGTGGCGGCTTTGTCCTCTTGCAAGAAGACCCCGGAAGTGAACCTGAAATATGTGGATGTGGAACGCGACTTGGTGACGGTGGGCACGACCACCGCCAATATCCAGTGCGACTACGAATACATCGCCACCTTGAAGAAAGCCTATTTCTGCTATGGCGAAAGCGAGACCAATATGAACTCCGCTGAGATGCGCGTGGTGCAGAATACACTCTATGTGGAGTTGATTGGATTGAGGGAAAATACCACCTATAGTTATTATTATGAGTTCCACAATGGCTTCAACTCCATGCGGACAGTTTTGAAGACCTTCAAGACTGAGGCTGGTAATGGCGGAGGAAATGAACCTCCAACGCCTGAGATTACGCTGCCCACCGTGATTACCGCTTCAGTGACTGAGATTACCACAAATTCCGCCAAAGGCGGGGGAGAGGTGACTAACGACGGTGGTGCCGAAGTGACCGAGCGCGGCATCTGCTGGAGCACCAATGCCAATCCCTCTTTGAATGACAGCCATGTTGCTGTTGGAACTGGCGTTGGAGCGTTTAATGCAACAGTGAGCGGATTGAATGAGAACACCACATATCATGTTCGTGCATACGCCATTAATGAAAAAGGTACGGCATACGGATTGGATGTGGAGTTTGCTACGCTTCCAAGCGGTGGAACTGCTCAATTGCCCACTGTTGTTACCAATAGTGTTACGGGGATTACAGCCCACACGGCAGTTTGTGGCGGCGAGGTGACCAGTGATGGCGGTGCCGAAGTGACCGAGCGTGGCATCTGCTGGGGCACCAATGCCAATCCCACCATTAGTAACAGTCATACTTCGGCAGGAAGTGGAATGGGAGCATTCTCTGCCACGATGGGCGGATTGAGTGCCAACACCACTTACTATGTCCGTGCATACGCCATCAATGAAGCGGGTACGGCATACGGTTCGGACAAGGAGTTTACAACGCTTGAAGGTGGTGGCAGTGGCAATGCTCCTGAAGGAGCCATTAACGGCAAATTTACCGTTAATAGCAGTGGCGACCAAGTGTATTTCTCGCAAGGCAACCTGCAGTACCAAGCCAGTACCAACACTTGGCGGTTTGCGGAGAACCAGTGGGATTATGTTGGAGATGGGATAATGGGAACGGTGTTTGAAAATGACACTCAATGTAATAACTCATTGATATCTGCGTCATATAGTGGCTGGATTGATTTGTTCGGGTGGGGCTCGAGCGGCTGGGACAACGGGAATGTGTATTACCAGCCATACGATTGGGAGCATTTGACAGAAGAATGGAATGCGTACGACTTCGCTTATGGCTGGGGCCCCACCGATGGCACTAACTACCACTACAACTTGACAGGCGACTATGCCAATGCCGACTGGGGCGTGTACAATGCCATCTCCAACGGAGGCAACGCACCCAACCTGTGGAGAACGCTGACCAAATCCGAATGGGATTATGTCTTCAATACCCGCACAACGAGTTCAGGCATCCGCTTTGCCAAGGGCTCGATGAACGGGGTGAATGGCGTGATTCTGTTGCCTGACGATTGGAGCAGTGCGGTACATGCGTTGAATTACCCCAATAGGGGAGACGCGCCGTATTCGATAAATGAGATCAGTATGGCAGAGTGGGGGGCGATGGAGTCCGCAGGAGCAATCTTCCTGCCGGCCGCCGGCGGCCGTGGTGGGACTTCGGTCCCCACTGTGGGCGAACACGGCGGGTACTGGTCGAGTACGTGCTTGTTGAATTCTCTCTCCGCATGCTGTGCGCACTTCGATAGCAGAGGCGTCTACACGAGCGGCAACGGCTACTATACTGACCGCTGGGGCGGTTGCTCGGTGCGCCTCGCTTGCGTTTGTCAGTAACTATTCCTTGTGAACGCAACGCGAAGACGCGAACGGGCTTGTCATATGCGGCGGGTGTGGGGGGCACCGTGGCCACCCGCTGCGAATGACAAGCGGCGTCAAATCTTTTGCCTGTTGCGCCGTGCAGAGTCGACGTTTTGCGGCGGTGGGGCTGGGGCGCCCCCAAGGGCGCTCAAGGCCAGCCCCATGGCTGCCAAATGAAGCGAGCTAATATGTGTGTGCAGGCTTTAAAACCTAAGATACAAACAAATAGAGACAACAATGAGTGAGGATTAAGTGTAACATAAAAATATTAACCATTACACAATTTATATGAATTACAAGAATGAAAATGCTATAATAAAAGGCAATATTTCGTCAGAAGACTGCAGAAGTATTCTAGAAGAATTGTTGAGAGCCTATATGACTCCTGCATTTGGAGTATTGCCAAAGCATGAGATAGACATGATATTATTTGAGGTGTTACAAAAGGTTGGCTATCTTGACAAAAACTCAACACCTTATGAACTTGTTAGGAGACTAAAGGTCACTCGGTCAAAAGCCCAATCGCTGATATATGAATCAAATTTGCGTCAATCCACCAGTGCCGATGATGATTTGAAAGAACAACTGAGGAAATTACTGACGGAAGACAGTCTCTTAATTTATAATGACAAGGTCGCTATTGAAGTTGAAAACCCATTGTTGAGAGACTACATAAGGCAGTGCTTGAGAGAGGTCAATTGTATTACAGACACTTCGTATTCAAAAGACTTACTTTGCATGTCTGCGAAAGCGTATCAAAAGCTTTGTGAAAAATATGCTAACGATGCTTATAAATGCTTAATGAGTTCGTTGAGAAGCGAAGGAATTGAAGTGGATGATAACAATAAGGTTTTTGAAGATTTAATAAAGAGCCTTGCAACGATGATTGGTGGAGAAGGAGCGGGAAGTTTAGTGACAATAATGAGTGGCAAAATAAAAGATGTAGCCAGCAAAATTAGAGAATTAAGGGAAAAAGAAAAAAATGAAAGAGTGAAAAGGAAAACCAATAGTTAGCATTTTAATCCATTAGTGTCCACTAAATATTTGGACGATTAAATTTTGAAAACAAACTTCGGAATCAATTATTAGTTAATACAAACGCATAAATAATGAAGGCCATGGAAATATCAGGGAAAAAGAAGATAGTACTGACCGTTAAAGAAATTATGGAATACGATCATCCAGAAATATGGAATCAAGCATCCACAATAATTGAGGAATTGGCTCGGTTTCAAGAAAAGGTGGTAGAGATGCTTCCTACATGTAAGAAAAACCTTCCCAAAAGTTTTGAAGAATTGAATGAACCAAAAGCTCAAATCTATTTGTCTGATTATCTTCGTTTGCGTTTGCTTTATGCTTTTGCGAGAGAATTGTGGATACTCATTGATAAACAGTGTAGGGAATTGGCCGAGAATAACTATGGAGAGGACTCACAAACTGTTTTGTATAATACGCTGAATAAGGTTTCATCGTACCCGTTTGATGATATTGCAAATGATAGTGTTACTGGGCTTCTCAGGTTTGATAAGATGTTCATAAATGGACTTGTAGTAATTGCTTTTAAAAACTGGGAATTTCATGATATCATAGGAAGTTTCAATCGGTGTGGATTGCAAAATGAACAATTGTGGCGCGATGCTGTTGATGATACACTTCCCACTTGTTCCAATATTGGTGAATTATTGGCAGACGAGTAGGTTTTACACACAAATACCTCTATAGTATTTAATACCTCCTCTATTTAAAGACAATCGAATAAGTAAAAGGAGCAAGCAAAAAACGCTGAAAAGAGTAGGAAAAATGTGCACGATATCCATCTTTATGCAAGCCTAAACAAGGACTCCATCCGCGATTATCATGAGATGGTTCTGGGGGATATGGATTGAATGCACCAACTACACAAAATTCACCTCCGGACTAATCTTTATCCCAAACTTTTCCTCTACGGAGTCTTGTATTCTGTGGGCAAGTTCTACAATGTCTTGGCCCGTGCCGCCACCGTAATGCACCAGCACGAGCGCCTGCTTGTCGTACACGCCCACATGCTCATCGCGCCAGCCTTTCCAACTTGTGGCTCCTGCGGTCCCTGAGCCTGCGGTCCCTGAGGCCAATCGAAGGGTCGAAGGGCAGCTATGCTCAATGAGCCAACCCGCTGGCACTTTCACCTTGCCATTAGGTTCGTCGTAGTGCGGCATCTTGGGATAATCCTTTTGCAAAGCCTCAAATTGCGCCCTATCAATGACAGGATTCTTGAAGAAACTTCCTGCACTACCGATCTGTTTTACATCGGGAAGTTTGGCATCGCGGATGGCACAGATGGCATCGTGGAGTTGCTGTAAGGTCGGGCTTTCAATGCCGTTTTGCTCCAAATATGATTTGATGTTGCCGTATTCAAGATGGAGTGGAGCGTTTTTCTTCAGCAGAAAGTCCACCGAGGTAATGACGTATTGGCCTTTCAGTTCGTGTTTGAAGACACTTTCGCGGTAGCCAAAACGGCATTCCTCTTTGGTGAAAACCTTGGTCTCGCCAGTAGCTAAGTCCATGGCTTCACATTGCACGAAGCTGTCTTTCAGTTCCATTCCATAGGCACCGATGTTCTGTACGGGTGCCGCACCCACTTTGCCAGGGATATGAGCCAGGTTCTCTACGCCATGCCAACCTTTTTCGACACAGAAACGCACAAATTCGGGCCAATCCTCGCCGGCCTGAGCCCTAACAATCACATTGTTTTCCTGCTCTTCAAGGGTCTCTATGCCTTTTGTATTGATATGCACAACGACACCATCGAAAAAATCATCCCGAAAAAGCACATTGTTGCCTCCGCTGAGAATCAGATACTTCTCGTGCTTGAACACATCGGAGCGAATCAAGGATTCAAGCTCTTGAATCTCGTTGATTTCAGCGAAATGCTTTGCCACAGCATCGAAGCCAAAGCTGTTGTAAGGTTTGAGGTTGACATTGGTTTTCATGGGTGCAAAGATAAGGGAAATGTGTGAAAGTTCGTCTAATTTGAAAATGTTCGTATATTTGCGGCAAAATATTTCAATTATGCCGCAGATTAGTTTTTTTTATGGAATCATCATTTTTATGAACTTTGATGACCATCTGCCGCCTCATTTCCATGCATGGTATGGCGATTATAAAGTCACTGTAGGTATTCGAGATGGCGTTGTGACAGGTAAGATGCCAGGTTGAGCGTTGCGTATGATATTGGAATGGCTTGACATTCACCGTGATGAGTTGATTGAAAATTGGGATAGGGCTCAAAGTGGTTCGCCTTTGAATAAGATAGACCCTCTAAAGTGATAGATATGTTCCTCGAAATTAGTAAAGCCGAGTATCTTGGCGATTATAGAATCCGCTTGTGGTTCAACAATGGCGAAGTTCGTATTGTTGATCTCGCCAATTCTTTGCGCGGAGAGGCTTTTCGTCCCTTGCACGATTTGGATTATTTCAAGCAGTTTTCCATTCGGTTCAACACGATTGAATGGGAAAACGGTGCTGATTTCGCTCCAGAGTATTTGTACGAGATAGGAGCGATTGCGTAATCTTTTGCCCCGATGAAACGCGCTATCGTATCGGTGATTAACGACTTGGTTACGGACCAAAGGGTCAACAAGTCGTGCCTGGCTTTGCAAAAGGCTGGATTCGAAGTGCTTTTGGTTGGCAGGAAGCAGCGTAAGAGCCCACCCATGGATGAACGCCCTTACGCTTCGCATCGTATGAAATTACTTTTCGAAAAAGGCCCGCTTTTTTATGCCGAATATAACATCCGCCTGTTTCTATTCTTGTTTTTCCATCGTGCCAATCTTTTGCTGTCCAATGACTTGGATACCATACTACCCAACTATTTCATCTCAAGGCTGAAAGGAAGTAAAATGGTTTTCGATAGCCATGAGTATTTCACCGAAACGCCTGAATTAGTGCATCGGCCCAAGGTGCAAAAGGTATGGAAGCGTATAGAGGGCTTTGTGGTGCCCAAATTGGATGAGATGATTACCGTTTGCGACAGTATCGCCGACCTGTTTCGCGAGAAATACGGCATCAAGTGCCATGTCATCAGAAATATACCTCCACGAAAGGCTTTGCCACCAAAGGGCGACAAACATGCCTTAGGCCTGCCCACTGACAAACACCTTTTGATACTACAAGGCTCGGGCATCAACATCCAGCGTGGAGCAGAAGAATTGGTGCAAGCCATAGCCCAACTGGATGATTGTTTCCTAATGATCATTGGCGGCGGTGATGTGCTGCCTGTCTTGAAACAAATGGTTGAAGACCTGAAGATCACCGACTGCGTTCGTTTCTTCCCACGTATGCCTTACCAGCAGATGATGGCTTACACGCAACTTGCCGAGTTGGGCTTCTGCTTGGACAAGGACACCAACCTCAACTATCGCTTCAGCCTCCCCAACAAACTATTCGACTTCATTCAAGCGGGCGTGCCGATTGTGGCTTCGCATTTAACTGAGATTGAGAAGATTATCCGACAATACGACTTGGGACTGTTCATCGAGAACCATGAGCCTGCGACCATTGCTGCCACAATCCGTGAGGCTATGTCGGATGAGGCGAGAAGAGCGCAATGGAAACAAAACTTGGCTGTTGCGGCACAAGATTTGTGTTGGGAGAACGAGGAACAAAAACTGCTTGAAATCTACAAACATTATGAATGATACCGATTATCACCTACATGTCATCGCTTTTGATGTGCCTTATCCCGCCAATTACGGCGGGGTTATTGATGTGTTCTATCGTGTGAAGGCACTTTCGGAAGCGGGTGTCAAGGTGCATCTGCATTGCTTTGAGTATGGTCGCGGCGAACAGGAGATCCTGAAGCGCTGCCATGAGGTGAAGTACTACAAGCGCGACACTTCCTTTGTCAAACAGTTGAGTCTCACTCCCTTCATTGTCAATTCGCGCCGTTCGGAGGCTTTGGTTCAAGACTTGTTGAAAGAAGATTATCCCATCCTTTGCGAAGGCCTGCATACGACTGCTGTTTTGCTTGACAAGCGTCTGAAAAACAGGAAAATCTATGTCCGCGCCCATAATGTCGAGCATGACTATTACAACGGATTGGGCGATACGGAGCGATGCGGTTGGAAGCGGTTTTTCTATCATGCAGAGGCGTGGAAACTAAGACGTTATGAACCTGTTCTAAAAAAGGCGGCAGGCATTTTCGCTATTTCGCAAAAAGATGCGGATTATTTCGGGAAAAGATATGGGAATGTGATTCTTGTCCCTGGTTTCAGCGCCACCGATTCGGTATGCTCTGAGACGGGCAGGGGAGAATATGTCTTGTATCACGGCAACCTATCGGTTCGCGAGAATGAAGATGCTGCCAAATGGCTGATTGAAAACGTGTTTGCTGAGCTGGACCTGCATTGCATTGTTTCGGGTTTGAATCCATCCGAAAAGTTGATGAAATTGGCTGAAAAATACAGTAACGTGACCTTGGTGGCCAATCCTGATGATGCCGAGATGATTGATTTACTCCGTCAAGCTCAAGTGAACATATTGGTGACGAATCAACCTACAGGATTGAAACTTAAGCTGTTGAATGCGCTTTATAATGGCCGTTTCTGTCTGGTCAATTCCGACATGGTGAAGGGGACTTCATTGGATACCCTTTGTGTAGTGGCCGATGAGCCTGAACAAATGATAACTGAAATCAAAAGGTTGATGGAGGAAGATTTCACCGAGGACGACATCAAGGAACGTGATGAGCAGATGCGACAGCTGTATGATAATGAAGCCAATGCAAGAAGGATAATCGCAACTGTTTATTGACTATGGCTTATGGCTCATGGCCTATGGCTTGCTTCAACCAAGGCTGGAAATCCACGCCTCTCGTGAAGCTGCCATAGGCCATAGGCTATTAGCCATCGGCTATCATTCCATCTCCGAGCAAACCACTGTCCCATTCTTGCAGTTCGCGATGCGGGAAGGATATTTCTGCATCAAGGTATAGTTGTGAGTTGCCATTAATACGGCTTGGCCGTTTTCACTGATGTTGCGCAGTAGTTTTATCACATCTAATGTGGTGTCAGGGTCGAGGTTACCGGTTGGCTCGTCGGCGAGGATGACATCTGGGTCGTTGAGCAAGGCGCGGGCAATGGCAATACCTTGCTGTTCGCCGCCCGACATCTGGTGAGGCATGCTGTAACGCTTGTCGCTCAATCCCACTTTAGCCAGAACCTCATCGATGCGGCGCGAAATCTCGGCCTTCTCCGTCCAACCCGTGGCACCCAGCACAAACTCCAGGTTTTTCTCCACACTACGGTCAAACAGCAGCTGGAAATCCTGAAACACGATGCCAATCTTGCGGCGCAGGTAAGGGATTTCCTTCTTCTTGAGTTGCGTGAGGTCGTAGCCAGCCACGCGCACGATGCCATCGCGGGCGGGCAACTCGCCGTACAAAGTCTTCAGCAGTGAGGACTTTCCGCTTCCCGTGCGACCGATGAGATAGATGAATTCGCCTTTGTTCAGTGTCAGGTTGACGTTCGACAGGACGAGATTCTCCTGCTGGAAAACCGAGGCGTTTTTGATTTCTATGATGGGTTCTGCCATATTGTTATCTTTTGAGATTCCCTTCGGGAATGGAATTTATCTAAGTAACTAGCGGCGGCAACACGAGTTAACGGTATGTAGCGCCATCTGCCGCCGCAGTATAACATGGCACTATTGCCATTCCCGAAGGGAATCTAATTGCAACTTACCAGCTTCCGCTTGCGCCTCCGCCGCCAAAACCACCTCCTCCGAAGCCACCAAAACCGCCTCCTCCACTGAATCCTCCACCGCCTCCAAAGCCACCGCCACTACTAAAGCCGCCGCCCATGGGAATCCAAATAGTACGATGACCGCCGCCTGTGTAGTTTTGGCCGTTGTTGCCTGAGAACTTCGATAAGATGACCATGATGGCGATGATGAATAGGATGACGAGCCAAAGGGGAAGACCATCATGGCTATACTCGTCTTGGCTGAACTTGCCCGAACAAAGATCCATGATGACGTTGACGGCATTGTCGATGCCAGTGTAGTAATCATCTTCCTTAAAGGCAGGGATCATCTCCTTATCGATAATACGCTTGCTTGTCGCATCAGTGACATATTCTTCCATGCCATAACCGGGGCACACGTCGGCGAACCCTCGTTCGCTACCTTTTTTGGGTTTTACTGTGATGACTACACCATTATTCTTCCCTTTTTGTCCCACACCCCAACTATGACCGATTTTTGTGGAATACTCATGGATGTCGTAGCCTTGCAGGTCATCCACGAGCAAGACGAGAATTTGGGTGGAGGTGCTGTCGTTGTAAGCGACGAGTTTCCGCTCCAAAGCGTTGATTTGCGAACTGCTCAAAGTGCCCGTATAGTCGTTCACGAGTCGTGGCGGGTAGGGTGGACTAGGTAACTGAGCCCTCAATCCTATGCCAAAAAACAGCACAAGCATAAGGCAGAGTAGCCAGCTATATCGTTCAGTTGTTCTCATAGGAAATGTCGTCGGGAATTTCATTGATGTCGTCGGATTGGTAGGGAAAATAGGCCTTTAGCTTTTCGCCGCATATCATGATGCCTTGCTCAAGGCCATCTGCGAAGCGACCTTCCTTGAACTGGCTCAGCATCAAGTCTTTCACATCGTTCCAGAAGCCGTCTTCTACCACATTGTTGATACCTTCATCTCCGAGGATGGCAAATTTGCGGTCTTTGATGGCCAAATAGATGAGCACACCATTGCGCAGCTGCGTTTCGTTGAGTTTCAAGTGATTAAAGACTTGGAGGCTTCGTTTTTCAACATCACCTCGACAATGGTTCTCGATATGCACTTTGATTTCGCCTGAGGTGTTCAACTCGGCCTGCTTGATGGCTTCCACGACGCGTTGGTCTTCCTCATGGTTCAGTATGGTGATGGCGTTCGACATGATGCAATGGTTTTAAAGTGCAAAGATAATCATTTTCCGCAAATTTGCGTTTGCAAGTCACCATATCGTGCTTTTTTTGTTTCTTTGCAAAGGGATTGTCTAAAATGAAATCAATATGAACAGAATATGGATAGCCATGGCGACCATAATGCTGATGTTGGTTTTTGTGGCAAGTTGCACGAAAACCGAAGACCTGAACAATGGTGGGGACAACAACGGCCCAAACGATAGTATTGTTGATGATAACGGAAGTATCGATGGTCATGATTATGTCGACCTTGGTCTGCCGAGCGGCACGCTGTGGGCGGCTTGCAATGTGGGAGCCGATACGCCGGAAGGCTATGGCGATTACTTTGCTTGGGGCGAGATTGTGCCAAAAGAACTCTATGATTGGAATACTTACAAATATGGCAGTTTTGTCAATGAGCATTATGAATTCGACAAATATTGCACCGATTCGGTCTATGGACACGACGGGTTTGTTGACAAGTTGACCGTCTTGGAGTCTGGTGATGACGCAGCTACGGCCAATTGGGGCGCAGACTGGCGTATACCTACTATGGATGAATGGGATGAACTGTTCCAAAACACTACTTTCGCAAAGGCGATACAGAACGGCGTGAAAGGGTGGTGTCTCACCGCTTCGAACAGCAACAGCATCTTCCTGCCGGCTGCTGGCTATTGGTGGGATGGAGTGTTCGAATTCACTGGTATCGGCATTTATTGGTCGAGTTCGCTCAACAAAGAATTTCCGAACCGTGCATGGGGCTTCCACCTCAATTCTGACAGTTGCCACGTCTGTGGCAGCAGCGACCGCAGTCGTGGTCAAACAGTGCGAGCTGTGCGGGTTGGGCATTGATTTGTAGATTTGAATAGTGTTTAAACACAAACATTAAAACCATGCATCCCAAACTTGCCATATCGCGTTTTTTTTGTTTCTTTGCAATGTCAAACAACTAATACAGAATGGCTATGAACAGAACTTTGAAGGCCTTAGCAGCCATAATGGTAATGATGGTTTTTGCAGTGGGTTGCAATAAACCTGAAGAGCCGAATAATGGAGGTAATAATGACCAGTCAAACGATACTATTATTGACCATAGCGGAACGCTAAACGGTCATGATTATGTTGATCTTGGTTTGCCGAGTGGTACTTTGTGGGCCACCTGCAATGTGGGTGCGGAAGTGCCCGAAGACTATGGCGAATACTTTGCTTGGGGCGAGACGGAGCTTAAAACAACTTACGATTGGAGTACTTATAAATACTGTGAAGGTGATTATGATTTGTTGACAAAGTATTGCAGTGATACGGTTTACGGTTACAATGGATTTACCGATGATTTGTATGTTTTACAGCCTTCGGATGATGCTGCCACGATGAATTGGGGTGAAGGTTGGCGCATGCCTGATGGTACGGAAGCCATGGAATTGCTGGACGAATGCGATCATAGATGGGATTCGATTAATGGGGTAAGTGGGCTGCTCGTTATTGGGAAAAACGGCAACACGCTTTTCTTGCCCGCTGCTGGGCTTAATGGAGTGTTTTCTTGGGAAGAGGATTTCCAAACCGAATTCAATCAAGCGGGTCACAGTGGTCAGTATTGGATGAGAGAAAGAGGTTTAGCTTTCAGTAATTATAGCACCCCGGACGTTGAATATATGGCGAATGAGTTTTATTTCCCATATGGAAATAACGGAGGAAGTCGTACGGAGCGGAGTCGTGGTCTGCCCATTCGGCCTGTGTGTTCCGCAAAATGATTGAACCAAAGTATAATTGAAAATCCCCGCGGTATCAAATGACACTGCGGGGATTTCTTTGATGGTCGGTCAGTAAAGCAACCCGAACATCCAAAGCGGGATTTTGTTTCCAAAGCCTACCTCGGTTTCATCGATGGCTAAATAACTATTGGGGATGTCCTTGATTTGGTCGAAGCTTTTCTTGCGTCCGCCCACTTCAAAGAGGTACTTCCCGTCAATAAGAAAATCTCCTTTTGGGGGATAGGTCACCTGATGCGATTGGCTCAACTGGTTCAGGAAGAACAATTCACGCATTGTGCCGATGTTGGGCTGCATTGTGAAAGCGTTCATGAGGTTGGTGTTGTTGAGGTAGATCTTTTCGGGCCGCGACAGGTCCGAAAGTTTTCTGGGCGTGTCGGTGAGCAATGAGAGTAGCCCTGCCTTTTCCAAGGCATACAGCATCTTCAGCCCTTGGTTTCGGTCGGTGTCCAACTCGCGGTAAAGCTCCGACATGTTGGGCTTCTGCGGCACCTGCTCGGCCAAAATCATGAACATCTTCTTGGCTTTCTTGATGGTGGATTGCTCCACGTTTTCGATCACTGCGTAATCGTTCTCCAGGATGTGGTTGACCACGTTCTGCAAGCGGTTGGCATACCCACCGTAAATGTCTTTGTAGAAAGGATAATACCCTATCTTCAGATATTGGACGAAAGCAGGCAAAACCTTGAAGCCGTCGCTGATGATTTCCATGGCGATGCTCTTGTGCTTTTTCAGCAAGTCCTTCAACTCGATGACGGGGATGTCCTTGATGCCTTCAAACTTCAGGTACTCGCGGAACGAGAGTCCCGTCAGGGTGTATTCAATCAGCCTTCTTGAAAGGTCGCCTTTGCCTTTCTCCATCTTGAGCATTGACGAGCCCGTGTAGGCGACATAAAGTCCGGGGTAGTTGTCGTTGAGGTTCTTTAGGACGGTCTGCCACGAGTCCAGATAATGAATCTCGTCAAGGAAAAGATAGCGACCGCCATAGGCATAATAGTCTTCCACCACATCCGCAAAAGCGTGTGTCGCAAACCATAGGTCGTCCAGCGAGGCATACAGCACCTCCGAAGTGTCGGGAAAGGCCTCCTTGATGTGTTGGAGCATCAGTGTGGATTTGCCCGTGCCTTTGGGTCCTTTGATGCCGATAAGGCGGTCTCTCCAGTCGATTTTTTCAAACAGGTATCGTTTGAAGTCAGTGGAGGTGGCTTGCAGCTTCCTGTCCAAGACCTTTTGCAGATATTCAATTGAATTCATGGCGTTTCTATTTTGCTGCAAAGGTACAAATAATATTTCAAAACACAAGTATTTTGCTTAAAATAATGTTTAAAAATACTAAAATCGATAAAACTATAATGTTTGAAAATACTAATTCAATAATAAAAGTAGTGTTTGGAAACACTAATTGTTTGATAATGCATTTGCGAATCTGAAGATTCTGGTTTAAAGGCGTTTGAAGTGTCTCTCAGGATGTGAGGTCATCTCGTTCAGTCGGTGGGCGATGACCTTCCAATCAAAATCGCCTTGAAGAAGTCGGCAATGCTCCCTAAAGTATTTTGAATCAGATTGTCTCGACTGTTTCCTTGTGTAGCATAGCAGATCCTCCTTTTGCAAGTTGAAGTAATGGCAGACGAAATTCATGTCGATGTCCGAAAGGTGTGGGATGCTCTTGATGACTTCGCGGAAGCCTTCAAAACCACCATAAAGGTCGAAGGCACCGTAAAAATCCTCTGGCCAGCCCAATTCCACTACTCTTTGTGCGACCAAAGCCTTCGACCGCTGCCAATCAAAGGTACTCATGTCGTACTCCCAAAGCAACGAAGGGTTGATATGGTGTCCGTTGGGATGGTAGTTGGAGAATATCGTGTTGGATGTGGCCATAAATATTTTAGTTTATCCAAAAATGTCAGAATGGGTTCCTGTATCGATCATTACCAAAACAAGCTTGTGTATTCAATCTCATACATCATTTCAAGCATTGTTCAATGAGGTCGTGAGCGTCTTTTGCCTTGTAGGTCTTTCCCGAGCGATATTCTGCAATAGCCTCGTCAATAGATCCTTTTTTCGGTTTTGTTTCTTTTTGTTCGGTCACGATTCCACCGAGGGTGACGAAGAGTTCGATGAGTTTCTTCATTGCAGCACTTCTTCCGTCATATTGTAATGTTACAGTAGCCATTTTCCTTCTTTTTTCACCTGCAAAAATAATCATTTTCCGCAAATTCACATTCCCAACTTGCCAAATCACGCTTTTTTTGTTTCTTTGCAATGTCAAACCACTAAAATGGAAACGATATGAAAAGAGTTTTGAAGGCAATGGCAACTGCTTTTTGGCATCCGCTGCGTTCTCGCTTGTCGACTTTCAAGTTGGTGTCGGGAGTTGTGATGACACTTCTCATGTCGTTTGTGTTCTATTTCTTTTCTTGTGCCATGTTGGAGGCTTTTCGTGTGATGACGTTAACGCCAGAGTATGACATTTGGGTACCAAGTGAAAAGGAACGCTCATTCTATCAGTTGTTTTTCGCTTTTGTTTCGGTTGTTTTTGCTCAGTCTTTTTGTTTGGCTTATTGGTTTGACGGACCAAGAAAATTTTTCGGGCGGAGGCATCGTTCTGCGATACAGATTGTCAATGGACAGCGCAATTTAAATTGGTATTTCTTAAGCTGGTTTGCAAAGGTTGTTCTTGTTTGGTTTATTGTTCTCGGCTTTCCTGGGGCCTTTTACGCTTTTTCTTTGTATCCTGATTTCAAGCATCTTTTTATACTAATAATCATAGTCTTGTTCTTGCATCCATGGGTGACGATGCGACTGGCTTACAAACGTAAAACCTTGAAATGGATGGCATTGTCCGCAGTGCTTGTGACCGTCCTCGCGTATAGTCTTTCAAGAATCAATGTGGTTGACTATAAGTCACTTGAAAACGCCTTTTTGACTCGAAATATCCCGTATGTGTATGACTTGGAATTGCCTGAAACGGAAACGTTAGAAAAAGTGGAACGTGCTACGCTTTCCAAAAATGCCTATTTGGTGCAATCCAAAGACAAGACGGAATCAAAATGCTTGATTGTTGTAGATGGCAAAACAGTTGATTTGAAAGCATTTTCTGAGTCTATGGAAGATTGGCGCCTATGCCATAATGAAGCGGACATTCCTTTGCTGAATTGTCGTTTGAATATCGACAAAAAGGTGAAAATGAAGGATGTGGATGAGGTGTTGCAGGTACTCGCTGATATTCGGTTCTACAGGATTCAATATGCTGTCGTGCCCAAACATCGCGAGTTGGATGTACGGTATTATAACTTTTTGGCCTTGAATACCATGAGATTGCCCATCCGTTTCCATGGCGATTCAATCTATCAGCAATGGGTTGAAGGTGTTGGTGAGATTCCTAACCAAATCATTGTAACTTCTCTTGGCGCAGAAACCTACGATGTTAACGGTACCTTGGTGGAGGGAACGGAGTGCAAGACTATTTTTAAGGATTTAATTCGACAAGATTTGAATTATATCATCCGCTTCAAGGTGGACGATGAGATGCTTTACGGTGAATATATAACTGTTATGGCGTCGGTAATGGAAGCCCTTAATGACTTAGAGGAAGAGTATGCCATGGAGAGGTATATGAAGCATTGGACTCAATTGTCCCCTGATGAAGAAGAAGAGGTATACTATCGTTTTCCATTCCGATTCTTTGAGGAAAAGTGATGCTGTGTTACTACAATTAAAACAATCCCCGGAGTGCCATAAGACGCTTCGGGGATTCTAATATCTCTAAATCTCCAATTGTTGATTACAACTTTTCAAGATTCCTCTTCACGAACTCGCTCAAATCCTTGCCTTTCAGCAAGTTCTTCGAGAGCAAAGCGAGGTCGTAAATCTGCCGAATCGTGGCTTCTTGTGCGGCTTCGTCCTTGTCCAAGAGGCCGGTGATGACAGGGCTGTTGGTGTTGAGCATCAGCGTGTAGCTATCGGGCATCGAGCCGTAGAACGACATTGGGCTGCCACCCATCTGTTCCATCTCTTTCATACGGCGCATCCACTCGTTTTGGGTGACCTCCACAGGCGCGGCTTCGGCACCTTCGTTGCTGAACTCCACGTTGAACTTCACCTTGTCGATGACCTTCTCGAAGGCGGCTTTCACAGTCTCTTTCTGCTTGTCATCGAGGCCCGAGGCGGCTTCCTTGTCGTCCTTCACGATGAGTTTGTCGATGGTGTTGGAGTCGACGCGGGCAAACATGGCGCGGTTGTCGTCGCCTTTTTCGCCTTCCTTCTGCTCGTAGGCGCTGATGAAATGCGGGTCGATGATGCCGTCCATCATCAAGACGTTGTAACCCTTGGCCTTGGCGTTCTCGATGTTGGTGTATTGGTCATCCTTGTCGGTGGCATACAAATAGACGAGGGCCTTGTTCTTGTCGGTCTGGTTTTCTTTAATCAAGGCCTTGTATTCCTCGATGGTGTAGTACTTGTCGTCGGTGTCTTTGAAGAGGAAGAACTTCTCGGCGCGCTCGTAGAACTTCGGATCGCTCATCATGCCGTATTCGATGAACACGCGGATGTCGTCCCAGTTCTTCTCGTAGGCCTCGCGGTCTTTTTTGAAGAGCTCTTCCAGTTTCTCGGCCACCTTTTTGGTGATGTAGGTCGAGATTTTCTTCACGTTTTGGTCGCTTTGCAGGAACGAGCGGCTGACATTCAGCGGGATGTCGGGCGAGTCGATCACGCCGTGCAGCAGCGAGAGGAACTCGGGCAGGATGCCTTCCACGCTGTCGGTGACGAAGACCTCGTTGCAGTAAAGTTGTATCTTATTGCGCTGGAATTCGTAACGGTTCTTCACCTTCGGGAAGTAGAGGATACCCGTGAGGTTGAAGGGGTAGTCCACGTTGAGGTGGATGTGGAACAGCGGCTCGCCGAAGTTCATCGGGTAGAGCGTGTGGTAGAAGTCGTTGTACTCCTCGTCCTTGATGTCGGTCGGGGCTTTCTTCCACAGCGGTGCTACGTCGTTGATGATCCAAGGCTTCTCTACTTCCTTGGTCTTGGGTTTGCCATCCTTGTCGGTCTCGCCCTCTATTTCTTCCTGCACCTTGCGCGTACCGAACTGGATCGGAATGGGCAGGAACTTGCAGTATTTGTTGAGCAGTTCGCGGATGCGGCCTTCTTCGAGGAACTCGGAGGCATCGTCAGCGATGTATAGGATGACGTCGGTGCCACGGTCGCCCTTCGGGATTTCGTTCATCGTGTACTCTGGGCTGCCGTCGCACTCCCAGATGACGCCGTTGGCGCCTTCTTCCTTGCAGGACTTGGAAATCAGCGACACCTTCGAAGAGACCATGAAGGCGGAGTAGAAGCCCAGGCCAAAATGTCCGATGATGTTGGCGGCTTCGGCTTCGCTTTGGGTCTTGAACTTGGCGATGAACTCCTCGGCACCCGAGAAGGCGATCTGGTTGATGTACTTATCGACCTCTTCGGCGTTCATGCCGATACCGCGGTCGCGCACGGTGAGGGTCTTTTTCTTCTTGTCGACTTCCACCTTAATGGTAAGGTCGCCCAATTCGCCCTTGAATTCGCCCGAGGCAGCCAAGGCCTTCAGTTTTTGCGTTGCGTCCACGGCGTTGCTGATGATTTCACGCAGGAAGATCTCCTGGTCCGAATAGAGGAACTTCTTGATGACGGGGAAGATGTTTTCCGTCTTTACTCCAATGTTACCGGTTGTCATATCGTTAAGTATTTAAAATTCAAAGATTTAAGATTTAAAATTGGCCGATGGCTTATGGCTCATAGCTTATGGCTGCCTTGAAGTTGAGGCAAGCCATAGGCTATAGGCCATCGGCCATAGTCAAAATGTGTGCCATAGGAAAAACTGACATTTTGGCAAAGAATTGTTGACTTGAATGATAGAAGTTTTCTATTTTTGCAATCAAAATCTTTTTGGTATGAAAAAAAACATGTTTGTATTGGCTTTTTGCCTTATTGTATTGGCGTTTTCA
>JAEEGH010005269.1_pt1 | contig 32635 bp, 11 predicted proteins | sample 9134181 | NCBI WGS metagenome assembly JAEEGH01 (sample SAMN16246544, study PRJNA631951) | gut metagenome | biome: gut microbiome; feature: rumen; material: DP-attached | host: Bos | place: Iran: Karaj | collected 2018-10
ATGGCAAGGCAGAAAAGAAGTTACTTCCAGATCCTGTATCCAGTGATGTTCTCATGGTTGCGCCTGAAACTGAGATGGAAGAAAAGGTTCTTGGAATAATTGCTGAGATCCTTGAGAATGATAAATTCGGTGTTACAGATGATATCATCGGCCTTGGCCTTACTTCTATCTCAATCATGAAGCTCTCTGCGTTTATCAAGAAGGAGCTTAATAAGAACATCTCTGTATCAGAGGTCATGAGAAGCCCACGAGTAAGGGATATTGCAGCAGTTCTTGAAAAAGAGTCTGCTGTTGGAATGCAGATTAAGCATGTAGAGCAGTTCTATTATCCAATCACAGAGAATCAGAGAGGCGTATATCTTGATTGGGAAAAGAACAGAAACGCAGTTCAGTACAATATTCCATCACTTTATGAGATTAAAAATGTTGATCCTAAGCGTCTTGCAGGTGCTGTTAAAACTGCAATAGCAGCTCACAGATACCTTGAGACAAGATTTGAGTATATCGACGGCGATTTGATGCAGAAATTTATGTCAGTAGAGCCAGAGGTTAAGCTCACTACAGTTAAGACTGAGCCTGACGCTGCTTACTTCCAGAAGAAGGTTAAGCCTTTTGACCTTTTTAACGACAGACTTTATCGTATCGAGATTGTTTCCTACAAGGATAGAACCTGGCTCTTTATTGATGCTCATCATATTATCTATGATGGTCTTTCAAACGGCCTTTTGATGCGTGGCATCCTTGATGCTTACGATGGCAAGGCAGTTAAGCCAGAAGAGATCACAGCCTTTGATTTTGCTCTCTATGAGCAGAATTACAGAGATAGCGAAAGATTCCTTGAGGACAAACAGTACTTTGATGAGCTTCTTACAGACGGAGAAGCAGCAATCTACCCTGATTCCTGCGTTCCGGATGGAAAGGGCATTGGCCACGCAGATGCTCTCATCAGTAAAAAGAATATTGAGGAATACTGCAGAGATAAGAGTATTACAGAAGCTGCACTTATGCAGGCAGCGGTAGCTGAAACACTTAAGAGACTCGTCAGAAGAGAAAAGCTTATCTATGTAACAGCTAGTGGCGGAAGAACTGCTGATACAAGGCTTCTTGACAGTGTTGGTATGTATGTAAGAACCGTGCCATTTGCTGTTGAGTCAGAGACTGCTCCGGATGCTCTTTCTGAAGACTTTATCATGGATGTTTATGGACAGATGAAGCAGAGCCTTACAAGCGAGCTCTATCCATATACTGAGATGGTTGCTACGCATGATATCAAGGCTGAGATCATGTTCACCTTCCAGGGCGGTATCCTTGAAAGTGGCAGAAATAAGAGAGTAGCACAGATTCCGCTTGCGCTTGGAACCTCCAAGTTCCCTATCGTTATCACAGTATATCCTGAGAGCAGCAAATACAGGATTGATATTGAATATGATAAGGCTCGCTATAGCCATAAGGATATGGAGCAGTTTGCAGCTGCTCTTGGTCTGTGTGCAACAACCCTTGTTGAAAAGAAATACCTTAGGGATGTTCGCCTTATCACTGAAAAAGAAGAAAAGAGTGTTGCTAAACAGTCATCTGGAAAGCCTGTTAAGCTTGAACCTGATACCACATGGGTAGATCTTTTCATCAAGATGGCTGCTAAATATCCAGACAAGACAGCTGTTGTGGATAGTTCCAGCAGCATGACCTATGAAGAACTTGACAGGAATTCAAATGCAGTAGCTGCATACTGCATTGAAAAAGGTGTTAAGCCTGGCGACTTCGTAGGAGTTAAGTTCGATAGAGTAAAAGAAGTTCTTACAGCCCTCATCGGTATCCAGCGTGCGGGTGCTGCCGGAATGCCTATGGATTCTGCATATCCGGAAGAGAGAATCAGGTACATGATGGAGGATTCTGGTGCAAAACTCATTATCACACTTGAGGATGTACAGAAGGCTCAAAAGAACTATGCAAATGAGAAGCCTATCAACTTAAGTACAAGAGATAAGAAGGCTTATCTCATCTATACTTCCGGATCTACTGGTAAGCCTAAGGGCGCAGTACTAACGCAGTTAGGCCTCAGATATTTCGTAAGACTTATGGAAAAGGAAATTGGAATAAGACGCGATGGTAGTTATGGCGTTTTATCTCCACTTACCTTTGATGGAGCTCTTATCGATTACATCGGATCACTTTCCATTGGCGCAACAGTCCATATATTCGATGAAGATCTCAGAAAGAACCTTGAAGGCATTAATGATTATGTGGCCAAGAACCACATAAATGGATTCTTTGTATCAACTCAGCTCGGTCTAGAGCTCATCAAGCATTATCCGAATATTAAGCTTGAGTATCTCATGACTGGTGGCGAGAAGATGCCTCCAACCAAGCTTCCTAAGGCCAGACTCATCAATATTTATGGACCTACTGAGTTTACAATGTTCATTACACATAAGGATGTAACGGACGGTAATAGTGACAATATTCCTATCGGTATGGTCAACGAAGGCCATGCTGCTTATGTATGTGATAGATATGGAAACCTTCTTCCTATGGGATCTATTGGTGAACTGTGTCTTGCCGGACCACAGATAGGTCTTGGCTACTGGAACAGAGAAGAGCTTACAGCTGAAAAGTTCCCTACTCTTGAAATAGCAGGAGAGAAGGTAAGAGTATTCCGCACTGGCGACCTTGTAAGGTATAACCAGGACGGAGAAATTGAATATCACGGCAGAATAGACCACATGGTTAAGCTTCGCGGCTTCAGAATCGAGCTTGGCGAGGTTGAGACCTGTGCATGTAAATATGACAGCATCGATATGGCTGTAGCTGCTGTCAATAATGACATGCTTGTTCTGTACTATCAGCCCAAGAAGGGCATGAAAGTAGACGAGAAGGATCTTAAGGCATTTATGGGTAAGACCCTTGCAAGCTACATGGTTCCAACTGTATTCACGAAGCTGGATAAGCTCCCTCTTAATGCAAATGGTAAGATCAACAGACTTGTTCTTCCTGAGCCAGAGGTAAGCGGCCTTGAAAAGATTCAGCCTCAGAACAAGCTGGAAACAGATCTTATAGACCAGGCATACAAGATTCTTGGAACAGAGAATTTTGGTGTAACAGATGACCTTGTAAGTCAGGGTATGTCATCTATTGCAATGATGCGATTTGTGGCTGCCATCCAGCAGAATCTGGGACTTAAGATAGCACTTGCTGATATCATGAAGGCGCCTACCATCAGAGGTATCGCTGATAAGCTTGGTGCTAACAGCGGAATTATTGCAGATAAGGCCGTTATCACATCCTATGGAACAAGGGATCATTATCCGATCACCGAGAACCAGAGAGGTGTTTACCTTGAGTGGGAAAAGAACCGTGGAACACTTCAGTACAACGTGCCTTCACTTTATCTTTTTGAAGATAAGGATGCTACGCAGCTTGCAAAGGCAGTTGAGAAGGTAATCGATTCTCATCAGTATCTTAAGACAAGACTTGAGTATGTTGACGGCGACCTTGTTCAGAAGCCTGGCACGGAAAAGGCTAAGGTTCCTGTATTCACACTTAAGGAAGAGCCCGACACAGCCTTCTTCCAGAAGAAGGTATGTCCTTTTGACCTGTTAAATGACAAGCTCTATAGGGCAGAAGTAGTTACTTTTGAGAACAAGACCTGGCTGTTTACAGATATCCACCACATTATTTATGATGGCCTGTCTACAGGAATTTTTGGAAGAGACGTTATTTCTGCTTATGAAGGCAGAGAGATTACAAGTGAAGCTATTACAGCTTACGACTTTGCGATCTTTGAAAAAGAGTATGTTAAGTCTAAGTCCTTCAGTGCTTGTGGCAAGTATTTTGACAAGCTCCTTAAGGGCGCCGAGGCAGCAGTTTATCCTGAGGGTGGCCCTTGCGACGGCTATGAGTATGGAACTGTACTCACTAGAATGAAGGCTTCCAGGATAGATGCTTTCTGTCGCAAGAATGGCGTAACAGCTGCAAGCTTTATGCAGGCAGCTTTCGCAGAGTGCCTTAAGAGAGTATGCAGAGTTGAAAAGAGTGTATATGCGACCATCAGTAATGGCCGTTCTATAGATTCTCAGCTCATGAACTGCGTAGGTATGTTCGCAAGAACACTTCCTGTTGTTTCTTATGCTGGCGATGAGTCTAAGATCACAGCTATAGATTATATCAAGAGCGTTTATGCCCAGATGCAGGAAACAATGGAATGCGAGCTCTATCCATATACTAAGATAGTTGAGCAGCAGGGCATTAAGGCTGAAGTTATGTACGCTTTCCAGGGCGGACTGTTTGAAGGCGGAGTTACCAAGGGAGCAACCCAGATTCCTCTTTTGATAGATACCGTTAAGTTCCCTGTTTCTGTAACTGTATACCCTGAAGATGGCGATTATGTAACCTTCATAGAGTACGACGGACAAAGATATAACAGAGCTGACATGGAGATCTTTGCAAAGTCCATTGAGAACGTAGCAAAGTCTCTTATGAAGGCAGAGTACCTTAATGATGTTGAACTTATAAGTGAGCTTGACAGAAAAGCCATCATGAAGCTCTCTGCAGGCGATAAGCTCGACTATAGAAGAAATCTGACCTGGATGGATAAGTTCCTTAAGGTTTGCAGAACTCACGCAGACAAGGTTGCTGTAACAGACGATAAGGGCAGCATCACTTATGCTCAGCTCAATGAGCAGTCTGACATTGTTGCTAACTATCTGATCAGCCACAAGGTCAAGGAAGATGACTTTGTAGCAGTCAAGATGGATAGAAGCCTTGAATTTGTTGTGGCAGTCGTAGGTATCCACAAGGCAGGCGCTGCCTATGTGCCTATCGATATAGCATATCCTAAGGACAGAATAGACTACATGCTGGAGGATTCCGGCGCTAAGCTCGTTCTGACAGAGGATATGGTTAGAACTATTGTTAAAGAGAAAAAGAATACCAAGGCAGTTAACCTCTCATCTCCAGAGAGACTTGCCTACATGATCTATACTTCCGGAACAACCGGTAAGCCTAAGGGCGCAATGCTCCATCACAAGGGACTTATGAACTTTGTGGAGCTCACAATACGCCATAATGAGCTTACGGATAAGGACAGAATAGGTCATCACTTCTCATTCTCTTTTGACTCACATATTGAGGATGTATTCCCAGTACTTGCTACAGGTGCAGGTATGTTCATCATGCCTGAGAGCATCCGTAGAGAGCCTAAGCTCATCTATGAGTTCCTTGAAAAGAACAAGATCACAGGCTGCGGATTTACTACATCCATCGGTAAGATGCTGGCTAAGAGCTATGACCTTAACATGAGATACATGACTCTTATCGGCGAGCCTCTTACAGACCTTATCAGCACTAAGACCCAGATCATGAACAAGTATGGCCCAACTGAGTGTACTAACATCATTTCAATGTTCAATCTGGAAAAAGACACAATTTATAAGAGAATTCCTATTGGAAGACCAGTAGCTAACGGATATCTGTTCGTTGTAGATGCTGACGGTCATCTCCTTCCAAGATCTGTGCCGGGAGAAATCTGCTACGCAGGACCTCAGGTTGGAAGAGGCTATTGGAAGCAGAAGGAAAAGACAGATGAAGTATTTGAGGAATGCCCATTTATTAAGGGAGTTCCTATGTATCATACAGGCGACCTTGGAAGATATAACAAGGACGGCCTCTTAGAGTGCCTTGGAAGAATCGATAACCAGATCAAGATCAACGGTTTCCGTGTAGAGCTTGGAGAGGTTGAGACAAGAGCTTCTCACTTTGCAGGAATTCAGGTGGCAGCAGCTGCAGTTAAGCAGGGCAAGCTCATTCTGTACTATGTTCCTAAGGCTGGCAAGGCTATAGACGAGGATAAGCTGGCTAAACACATGGCTCAGTCTCTTGCAGATTACATGCTGCCCGCGCAGTATGTATGTCTTGAAGCTATGCCTTATACACCAAGTGGAAAGGTCAACAGAAAGGCCCTTCCTGATCCTGTATGGCAGAATCTTGAGATGGTAGCTCCAGCTAGTGACCTTGAAAAGAATCTCTTTGAGATTGCTACTGAGGTACTTGGAACAGATAAATTTGGTGTTACCGACGACATGGTTGGTCTTGGAATGTCATCTATTGCAATGATGAGATTCGTTGCTAAGGCTCAGAAGGACCTTGGCAGAAAGATCTCCGTAGCTCAGATGATGAAGACACCTGTTATTCGTGATCTGGCTGGAGCCCTTGAGGGTGGAGACACATCCTTCGCAAGCCAGATTAAGGTAAATGCACCAAGAGATTTCTATCCTATTACAGAGAACCAGCGCGGTATCTACCTTGCATGGGAGATGAACAAAGAAAGCCTTCAGTACAATGTTCCATCACTCCTTGTGCTTGAAGGAATGGATGCTGATAACGTTGCAGACGCAGCCAGGGCAGCAGTTGATGCTCATCCATATCTTAAGACCAGATTTGCTTTTAACCTTGGTGAATTGGTTCAGAAGCCATGTGATGAGGAAGCTGTTGTTGAGAGGACAGACTTTGATAAGGATCCTGATGTTTCTTACTTCCAGGATAAGGTTCGTCCATTTGATCTGCTAAATGACAGACTCTACAGGATTGAAGTTGCTTCTTACAAGAAAAAGACATATCTCTTTGTGGATTGTCACCATATTTTATATGACGGACTTTCTAATGGTCTTCTCCTTAGAGAGATTATTAGTATTGCCAAGGGAAATGCAGCAACTGGCGAGTTTGTATCAGCTTATGACTTTGCTCTGTTTGAAGGAGAGTACCTTAAGAGTAAAGAGTACGCAGAGTCCAAGGCATATTATGGAGAACTTCTAAGTGGAATGGAAGCAGCTTCCTATCCTAATTCTCCAGAACCTGACGGAAGCTTATACAGCAGAATAGAATACAGATTTGGCGCTAAGGATATCGATGATTACTGCAGAGATAACAAGGTTACAGCTGCAAGCTTTATGCAGGCAGCCTTTGCTCTTACTGTTAACAGAGCAACAAGACAGGATAACCTTATCTATGCAACTATCAGTAATGGTAGAGGAATAGACGCTAGACTCCTTAGTACCATGGGTATGTTCGTAAGAACACTTCCTGTAGCAGTAGGTATTCCTGAGGATGGAAGCCTTGAGACTTCTGACTTTGTTCAGAAGGTATCTGCTCAGATGCAGAAGACCATGGGTCATGAGCTGTATCCATACACAAGAATAGTCGAAGATACAGGCCTTCATGCTGAGATGCTCTTCGTATTCCAGGGCGGCCTCTATGAGAGCGGAGAGGTAGAAGGAACCAAGCAGATTCCTCTCAGCCTTGATGGAGCCAAGTTCCCGATTTCTGTGACAGTTTATCCTGAAAAGGGTGATCTTGTCATTATGATCGAGTACGACGGAATGCGCTATAGTCAGAAGGATATGACTACCTTTGCAACTGCAGTTGGTAATACAGCTCTTTCACTTACTAAAGAAAAAGAGCTTAAGGCAATTGGCCTTGCTAACAGGGAGCAGGAGAAGGAAGCACTTAAGGTATCAGTCGGTGAAGTTCTTAAGTATGACAGAACAAGCACATGGCTTGATATGTTTAGGAGTATTGTTCAAAGCTCACCTGACAGTGAAGCTGTAGAAGATGATACAAGCAGCCTGTCTTACAAAGAACTGGATGAAAGATCAGATGAGATCGCTGCATATATCGAAGCTCAGAACATCAATCCAGGAAGCTTTGTAGCTGTTAAAGTAGGACGTGTCAAAGAGTTTGCTGTAGCAGTAGTAGGTATTCACAAGGCAGGAGCAGCCTATGTTCCTATTGATGAATCCTATCCTGCAGACAGAATTCAGTACATGCTCGAAGACTCAATGGCAGAAATTGTACTGACAGAGAGCCTTATTAAGAATATTTACAAAGAGTACGCAGGAAAGCGTTGCAAGAAGGAGAACCTTGCAAGGCCTGAGAGCATTGCGTATATGATCTATACCTCTGGTTCTACCGGTAAGCCTAAGGGCGCTATGGTAGTTCAGAGCGGAATCCTGAATCTTGTTCAGCATGATATCAGGAGAATGAAACTTAATAGTAAGAGCCGAGTTGCTATTCACACAAGCTTCTCTTTTGACGTAACAGGAGATAACTTCTTCCCTACACTTAGTAGCGGTGGATGTCTGGTTATCATACCTGAAAGAGTACGTAAAGATGTTGACCTTCTATATGCTTTCTTTAGAGAGCACAAGGTAACTGGTACTCATATTACAACTCAGATCGGTCAGCTTCTCGGAGCTCAGTATGATCTTGAGATGGACTACATCAGACTTTCTGGTGAAGCCATGACAAGTGTACCAAAATGTAAGGGACGAGTATTTAATACTTACGGACCTACTGAGTGTACTGTAGACGTAACAGATATCGAGATACCTAGAGGCTTTGATGGCAAGATCATTCCTATCGGTAAGCCAATGGCCGGCTGTAACGTATACGTAGTAGATAAGACTAATCACCTTCTGCCTAATGGTATGGCAGGTGAACTGTATCTTGGCGGCGAAAATGTCGGTGCCGGATACTTTAATAAGCCTGACCTTACAGCTGAGAAGTTTATTGACTTTACTATAAACGGCAGAGTAGAGCGCGTATACAAGTCTGGCGACCTTGGAAGATACCTTCCTAACGGCGATATTGAATACATGGGAAGACTTGATAACCAGATCAAGTTCCGTGGCTTTAGAATCGAGCTTGGAGAAATTGAGAACAGAGCCCTTGCATTTGATGGTATTGAGCAGGCTGTTGCTCTTGTTAAGAATGAACAGCTTGTACTCTACTATTCATGTGTAAATGGTAAGAAGGTAGATACCAAGGAGCTTGGTAAGTTCCTGGCTAAAGAACTTACAGACTACATGATTCCTACAGTCTACGTACTGATGGATGACATGCCTCTTACACCTAATGGCAAGGTTAACAGAAAAGCTATGCCTGAGCCTGAGATTGAAGGCTTCATGAAGGTTGAGCCAGAAACAGAGCTTGAAAAGCAGCTCCTTGACCTTGCTTACAAGGCTATCGGAAGCTCGAACTTTGGTGTTACAGATGATCTTCTGGGAGCAGGAATGAGTTCTATCGTTTCCATGAGATTTGCTGCAGCGATAAATAAAGAGCTCGGCAGGAAGATTACTGTAACAGATATATTAAAGACTCCTACAATCCGCGATGTGGCAACTATGCTTGATGGCGGCGCTGATAAGAAGGCCCTCGGCATCCCTGATTATGAGGAGCAGGAATATTATCCTATCTCTGAGAACCAGCGCGGTATCTACGTAGAGTGGGAGCTTAACAGATCAACTCTTCAGTACAATGTGCCTAATCTGTACGTATTTGAAGGTGTTGATGCTAAGCGCCTTGCAGGTGCTGTTGCTAAGGCAATTGATGCCCATCCATATCTTAGTACAAGGATTGTATTCGAGGATGGTGAGCTGATGCAGAAGCGAAGAGATGAGGAACCTCAGATTCTCTTTAACGCTTCACCAGAAGAGCCACCAGTTGAAGAATTCCAGAAGAGAGTTCAGCCATTTATCCTTATTGGTGACAGACTCTACAGAATCGGAGTAATTGCCGGACCTAAGAAGACATGGCTCTTTATGGATATCCATCACATTATCTACGATGGAATTTCCGCTGGAGTTCTCATGCGCGATATTATGGCTGCCTATAATGGACAGACTCTGGAAAAAGAGACTGTTTCAGGCTGTGAGTATGCACTCTTTGAGCAGGATTATATTAAGGGACAGGCCTACAGTGATGCCAAGGCTTACTTTGATAAGCTTCTTAGCGGCGCTGAGGCTGCTTCCTATATGGATTCTGTTAAGCCTGATGGAAAGGCCTACGGAATAATCAACACTAAGACTAGTGCCAAGACAATAGATAAATACTGCAAGAAGAATAAGGTTACAGCTGCAAGCTTTATGCAGGCTGCTTTCTCAGAGACCTTAAAGAGAGTAACAAGACAGGATAAGTCCTTCTATGTAACTATCAGCAGCGGACGTTCTGCAGATACACGACTTATGAACAGCGTAGGTATGTTCGCAAGAACACTTCCTGTTCTGGTAGATAGAAGCGCTTCCCCTGCAGATACACTTTCCTTTGTAAGGGATGTGAATGAGCAGATGCGTGCAACAACAGCCAACGAGCTGTATCCATACACAAAGATCGCCACAGACCTTGATGAGCATGCTCAGATCATGTACATCTTCCAGGGCGGATTGTTCGAAGGCGGTCAGATTGATGGAATAGAGCAGATAGCTCTTTCAACAGATACTACTAAGTTTGCGATTGCTGTAACTGTATATCCAGAGGGCGATGATTACAATATCGCTATCGAATATGACGGAAACAGATACTCTGAGGAAGATATGAAGATCTTCGCAGAAGCCATCGCACAGACTTCTCAGTCTCTGGCCAAAGAGCAGCAGCTTTCAGCTGTTCAGACTGTTGATAAGAAGACAGAAAAGGCTCTGTTTGAGCTGTCTAAGGGAGAAAAGGCAGCCGAGAATAAGACTACATGGATTGATATGTTTGTAGCATCGGCAGAAAAATATCCTGAGCATGTGGCAGTCATTGATAATAAGGGAAGCCTGACCTACAAGGAGCTTAATGAGAGATCTGATGCCCTTGCACGTTACCTTATTTCACAGAAGGTCAAAGAGAACAGCTTTGTAGCAGTTAAGATGGACCGCTGCAAAGAGCTTGTAATAGCAGCGCTTGGTATCATGAAGGCAAGAGCAGCTTATGTTCCTGTTGATCCTGAGTACCCACCAGAGAGAATCAGATATATGCTGGAGGATTCAGGTGCCAAGGTTGTTGTGACTCAGGAGATCATAGATGAGGCAGTAGCAAGAAATGGTAAGGAGAAGATAAATCTTCCTACTCTTAATAACTATGCTTACATGATCTATACCTCAGGTTCTACTGGAAGACCTAAGGGTGTTGTTCAGAGCCACAGATCACTTGGACATTTTGCAAGCTGGAGAACCAAGGCGCTTGAGATAAGTGCGGAAAAGAGCTATGGACACTTTAACAGCTTTGCATTTGATGGATCACTTGATGACCTTGTTTGTCCACTTGCGGTTGGTGCAACACTTCACATCTTCAGCGAAGACCTCCGTAGGAATATTCCTGAGATGGATGAGTATATAGCAGAGCACAAGATTGCTGGTCTTACTGTATCCACACTTATTGGTATGGAACTTATGAAGTATGATCAGGATCTTGACCTCGATTACCTGATGATGGGCGGCGAGAAGCTTCTTCCTTCTGCTGCTACAGCCTTCAAGGTAATAAACGGCTATGGACCAACTGAGTTTACAGTATGTTCTTCATACTATGTAGTAAATGGAGATGAGGAAGATATTCCTATCGGTAGAGCTGTTCCAGGAACTTTGAGCCTTGTATGTGATCCTTATGGCAAGCTCCTTCCTCAGCAGATGGTAGGTGAGCTTTACCTGGCAGGACCTCAGATTGCAGAGGGTTACTGGAATCAGGATGAACTTACCCGCGATCGTTTCGTAGAGATAACAGTTGCTGGAAACAAGCTTAGAGCATATAAGACTGGTGACCTTGTAAGATACAATGCTGACGATCAGCTTGAGTATGTGGGCAGAATAGATAATCAGGTTAAGCTTCGCGGCTTCAGAGTAGAGTTTGGTGAAATTGAGAAGATTGCTGATGACCACTACGCTGTAGAGCAGGCAGTAGCTGATGTCAGAAAGAATCAGCTGATCCTGTACTTCACACTCAAGGAAGCTATGAAGGCAAGCCTTGAAGCAGATAAGGTAAGTGAAGATCTGCGCAAGTATATGGCCAAGAAGCTTGCTGATTACATGGTTCCATCCATATTTGTAGCACTTGATGCTATTCCTATGACAGTCAATGGCAAGGTTGACCGTAAAGCTCTTCCTATGCCAGAGATAATGAACGAAGACGCTTATGTTGAGCCAGAGACCAAGTATGAAGAGATAGTAGCTGATGCTATGCAGGAAGCCCTTGGAATGACTGATAAGGTTAGCGTAACAGCAGGCTTCCAGGCACTTGGTGGCGATTCCATCAAGGGAATCAGACTTGTAAGTATTCTTCATAACAAGGGAATACAGCTCAGGATTGGCGATATCCTCAGCCTGCAGACCGCACGTGATATTGCTGCCAAGGTTGAGAAAGAAATGTTCCTCATCGACATAGATCAGAATCCAATAGAGGGAGAGATTGAAGACAGTGCGATCGTAGCCTTCTATAAGGACCTTGATCTTCCACAGGGGGCACACTTCACACAGCAGATTCTGCTTGGTATGAAGAAGCGTGCAGAAATAGATAAGTTAAAAGAGTCACTTAAGGCTATTTTCTATCAGCATGACCTGTTAAGGGCAGTTTATAGAGATGGTAAGCTCCTTGTAAATGGCGTAAGTAGTGACGTGCCACTCGAGGAATACACAGCCAAGTCAGATAGTGATGTGGCAAGGATCTGTAGTGATGTAAAGAATGGTATCAACATGGAGAAGGCTCTTGTAAGAGTAGCACTTATTCATGGTAATGATCAGGATATGATCTTTATTGCAGCGCATCACCTTATCATCGATGGTGTATCCTGGAGAATCATTGTTCAGGATCTTGAGAAGGCTTATAAGCTTACACTCAGGGATAAAGAGATTACTCTTGATTCCAAGACAAGTACTTACAGAGATTATGTAAATGCTCTTAAGACTTATAGAAACAGTGACGTTCTTGCATCAGAGATTCCATATTGGAATAAGGTTCAGGAGAAGCTTTCTTCAATGCCATATTCAGATGCCAAGGACTATAACAGAACCTTTGGCTCTGTAAGCCTTAAGATGGACAAGAGCAATACAATGGCACTTCTGGGTGCTAAGAGAGATGTGATCCATCTTGATATGAACGATGTTCTCATAACAGCAGTTGCCAGAGCTTATTGTCAGGAAGAAAAAGTATCTGACGTTTCTATTCAGCTTGAGGGCCATGGACGAGAGGATATCTCTGAAATGCTTGCTACTGACAGAACAGTTGGATGGTTTACTTCTATCTACCCAGTTGTACTGAGCGGAATCACAGGTGGTATGGGAGATGACCTTAAAGCTGATCTGGTACTTACCAAGGAAACTCTTCACAGAGTTCCTGTTAAGGGCGTTGGCTACAACATTCTCCGCTTCATAGATGGAGATAATAAGGTTACATACTCAGCAGACCATATAGCCAAGATCAGCTTTAACTATCTGGGCGAAATGGATGATGCCGACAGGTCAGGCGGATACTTCGAGCCAGTTCAGGGAGTACTTGAGCTTCCAGAATTTGCAGATAGTAACCTCGGCGAAAATGGCTTTGGCTCTGATATTAACATTAACTGCGTAGTTACTGGCGGTAACTTCGGAATTGATATTACTTACAATGAGGCTATATACAGCAAGAACAAGATAGAGAGTATTGCAGAGAATATCTTAACTCAGCTGCAGGATGAAGTTCTTTTCCTGAATGCTCAGAAAGAAACTATCTACACTGCTGAAGATTATCAGGAGAAGGAGTGGTCACAGAAAGAGTTTGACTACGTAATGAATGAGGTAACTTCTGCAGGAGAAGCAATTGAGAGTATAAAACCTCTGTCACAGGCTGAAGAAGATGATCTTACACAGATACTTGAAGGCAGCGACATTAGTAAGTACAACTACGCAGGAGTATTCAAGGTTGGCACCAAGATTGGTGAAGAAGACCTTCAGAAGACTCTTGATAAGGTAAACAGCAGATTTACAGTTGTTAATACTGCCTTTGCTCATGAGAATGTGGAAGCAGACAGGCTCGTATTTACAAGCCGAAGGCTCACTGCAACCTTCATAGATGCTGGTAAGTCTGATCCGGAAAAAGAGGCTATGAAGCTTCATACAGAGCTTCTGGATAAGAAGGTTAATACTCTTACAGAGCAGCTCTTTAACGTATTCTGCATCATAGGAAAGGGCGATGAAAGCTTCCTTGTAATAGCGTGCCATCCAGTTATCAGTGCTTGCACAGGACTTACAGGATATCTTTTGTCCACCAAGGTAATGTCCTATCTTGCAGATATAACCAAGGATAACTTTGCTCTTACAGATATGCTTGGCACATCCTTTGTCAGAAAGCTTGAGCGCAAGGGAATGAGAGTATTTGAATACTATAATGAGTATGACCCTGAGAAACCTACTATGGTCATCGTCCTGGGCATTGTTCTTCAGATGAGTATTCAGCACTTTGTGGATGACTGGTGCAGGAGATTTAACGTAATCGTAGTTGAAGATATTAACTACAACTACAACGAGTTGTATCCAGGTGAGAACTTCGATGAGGTATCCAACTCTGTTATGACTCTTCTGGAGCTGTCTATTCCTAAGGACGACGGCATATTTGGATTTATCGGATATTCCTTCGGTGGAGAGCTTGGACACAGTCTGGCCTCCAAGACCAGAAAAATCAGAGGAAGTGCACCTACTGTATTCCTTGGCGACTCTGACATGGTTCCTTCACAGGGCGAGAGCTTTGCCAAGACTTATAAGCATGAAGATCTGGATGAGTTCCTTGTTCAGAAGTTTGAAGAGAACAATATTCCTGAAGAGAACATGCTATTTGCTTACAGTATGCTGAGTTTCCTCAATGCCGGACCTAAGAGCTTTGAGTGCTATGAAGGTCTTACAATACTCCTTCTTGCAATGCAGAATAATACCCAGGAGGAGATTGAGATCAGAGTAGCCCTTGCAAAGCAGAACTCTGCAGATTTCAGGGTTATTGAATTCCCTGACAGAGATCACTTTAGTTTACATAACGATCCTGGCATGATACCTACTTATGACAAGATTTTTGTAGATGTAATGAATGAAAGAGGACTAGGAAAACTTAAATGATATCCGGAAAGGAGGAATTCATAATGGCTGATAAAAATGCTGCTATGGCCGGAAAAATTAGGCGCGGAGCTATCCGTATCGGACTCGAGGTGCTCCAGGGATTAAACACAGGTAGTGTTGCGCAACCATCAGAGGAAGAGGTTCCCAAGAACGTCAGGGAACTTAGGAACAATCCGTATATTAACCGTGAAGGAATCCCTCTTGCCATGGATATTTTTGAACCTTCAGGCAAGGAGTATGAAGGCAGAGAACTTCCTGTAATCGTTGCTATTCACGGAGGTGGACTTATTACGGGAGATCGTAAGATTTCCCTTAATCTGTCAAGAGAATTGGCTTCAAGGGGCTACCTTGTATTCGCTATAGAGTACAGGCTTGCACCTAGAGCTAATGTCTGCGAGCAGCTTGATGATGTCTGCGCCGGACTGGATCTTGTGGGTAAAAAGCTGGTTGAATACGATGTTGATTACTCCAGAATATTCCTGACAGCTGATAGTGCAGGTGCTTTCCTTGCTATTTACACAGCGGCCATGAAGAATTCAGTTAAGCTTCAGAAGGTTATCGGCCACGAGCCAAGCCGAATGGTATTCAAGGCTCTTGGTATTTCCTGTGGTATGTTCTATACCAACAGGGACGATATTTTGGGAGCTCTTTTATCTGAGCAGTTCTACGGTGACAGGAAAGATGATCCTAATTTCATCCAGTACATGAACCCGGAGCACCCTGAAATTGTTAATAACCTTCCGCCTACCTTCCTTGTTACAAGTAGGGGCGATTTCCTGAATCAGTACACTATTTCTTTTAACAAAGCATTAAAGCGTGCGGGCAAGACTTCCAAGATGCTCTATTACAGCGAAGATTACCTGATGCACACCTTTAACTTTGCTCATCCAGACCTTGAGCAGAGTATCGACGCCAATAATAAGATGCTGGAATTCTTTGAAAAAGAGGCAGCTATCTACGCAGAAAGACAGCTTAATTCTGTTCAGCAGGATAAGGATTTCAAGGCTCTTAAAAAACAGATGGAGTCAGGAAGTCTTGGTAAGATTAAGCTTCATAAGGCTATCAGAACAGTCAATTCCTTTGGAGATGACAGACTGGATGCACCTGCCCTTAAGAGTAACGACAAGGCGGTCAGCTACCGTCAGATGTTCAGAAAATGGGATAACTACGCAGAAGTATTCTCTGCAATAGGTCTTACAGGCAAGAATAAAGCCCGTGTTGCAATTCCAGGGGCTATGACAACGGAGGCAATCTACAGCTTCTACGCACTTAATATGACAGGCGCGGTAGTATCTCTTTGCCCATATCAGATTCTGGGATATCCTGAGCAGCTTGCTACCTTGATACAGAATGAGAAGATCACAGACGTAATCCTCACAGATTATGCGACTCCTCCAAGCTATGCTAAGTACCTTGTGGATAACAAGGACAAGCTTGGTCTTAGAAATATTATCGTTCTGGAATCCAAGCTCGAGGAGAAAGAGATTGCTGAAGCTAATCTCAATCTGATGAAGAATAACGTCAGGCTCCTTAAGAAGGTTCAGGGAATAAGCTTCATGTCAGAGCTTATCCAGAAATATGAGGCGACACCAATCGTTACTTCTGATAACACTGATGAAGCTACTGTCATTTTCCATGAAGTTAATGATACTGAGGATAAGTATAAAGTAGTGGAGCTTTCTGATGATCAGATAAACAAGATTATCTATGAGCTTGGCTCACTCTACGCCAAGGATGGAAGGACAGCGATCACTGCCTTGTCCTGTGATCTGTATGCGCGTGCAGTCATGATCAATCAGCTTCAGCTTACATTTTTCCTTGGAAATCAGCTTGTTATCACTCATATGGCAGGCTATAACAAGAAGTTCTTTAAGAATGTGTGCAGAAATCACGTTAACTACCTGTTCCTGAGGAAAATCGATATCGAGAGAATCGTAAATTATGCTAAGGGACATAAGATGAATGCATCCAGCCTTGATGTGGTATATCTTTTCACAGAGAAGATGGAAAAAGAGAAAATGGCTGCGCTTCAGGCTTTCTTTGCTGAGCATGGAGCCCACCCTCAGATAGTAGTCCTGAATAACTATCTGATGAAGGCAGTTGGCAGAAGAACGAAGCCAGATAAGGATTTGTTCAGTATTGGGCCGGTTAAGCAGATGCAGGCGCCTCGCATGGTGCCTATGGTAAGACCAATGGCTGCTCCTGCAGTTAACAACCCATTAATATGGAAAGATATTAATGGAAATATCCATGATATGAATAAAATTCTGCAGAAGATTGGAATTATTGTCATGAATATCATTGGACAGGCTGGTCAGAAAAAGAACGCTAAACCTGCAGCTGCGGATGTGAACCCGGAAGAAGAGTCCAAGAAGCAGCTTATGGCAATGCTTGCAGTTCTGTTTGAACCTTCCAAGACTGACTATTACTATGAGGATTAAGCTATGAACAGCTTTATGTACTACTTTTCCAAGCTTGTTCAGAGGAAAGCAGACCCGATACTGGAGTCAATTACTCCGGTTATAAGGGATGATATTTCAGCGGAACTTAATCTGGAATACCGTGGAGATGATGGAAATCCTCTTAAGGTCGATGTCTACAGAGGTAAAAAGCATGCTGAGTCTGGTGCAAAACTCCCGGTTATCATCATGGTACATGGTGGAGGGTTGTACACCGGCAATCAGACCATAGAGTATAACCTGTGTCAGCTACTGGCTATCAGGGGATTTCTGGTATTTGCTATTTCATATCGTCTGATGGATGATGCAACACTCATGCAGGAAATTGCTGACGTGGCAGCAGGCTTTAGATATGTAGACAAGCATTTACAGGATTATAACGGCGACAGGGACAGGGTAAATGTGGTGGCAGAGAGCGCTGGAGCTTATTTGTCAATCTACACTGTGGCTATACACAGATCCCAGGCTCTGTGGGAGAAGATAAACTGCAGAACTTCTACACTTAATATAAGGAAAATGGCATGTTTTAGCGGAATGTACTACACAGATAAGCTTGATCTCATTGGGGTACTTTATCCGCAGCAGATATTCAAGGAAATGCGCAAGGACAAGGAATTCATGAAGCTCATGAACCCGGAAAATCCGGAGATAATAAATATTCTTCCGCCGATGCATCTGACATCCAGTGATGTGGATTTTCTTGGCAAATACACTTTGTCTTTTGCTGATGCTCTTAAGAGAGCGGGGAATAAATTCAAAGTCATGTTCTATAGAGGAAACAAGGAACTGACACATGCATTTCCTGCACAGAAGAGCTTTTTGCCGGAAAGTATTGAAGTTATTGATGACGTGACTAAATTCTTCCAGGAGGACTAAATGAGCTGGTTAACATTAAAGGACGGAGAACAGCTTTTTTACCAGGATATAGGAAGTGGCAGGAAAACTGTTGTAATGGTGCATGGATGGGCAAGCTCTCACGAGATCTATTCAAGACCGGTTGAGCTTATGAAGGAAAAGGCAAGATTTATCATCTATGACCTTCGCGGACATGGAGAGAGTAAGGATGCCAACAAGGAACAGGTTGGAATAGAGACTCTGGCTTCAGACCTTAATGAACTGATCACTACCCTTGGACTTAAGGATATCAACCTCTTTGGGTGGTCCATGGGCGGCGCTGTAGCTCTTAAGTACATTGATATGTATGGCTGCAGCAAGATCAAGCAGACCATTATCTGTGATATGTCTCCCAAGCAGCTAAATGACGCGGAGTGGAAGCTTGGCAGTAAGATAGAAGATTCATTAATAAAAGAAGCGGATGATTACGAGAAGTATGATTTCTATACTATTTACAAGGACTTCTCCCTTAAGTCAATGCCTGAGCTTATTGAGGTTCCCAAGCCTGTTCTGGACAGACTGATCAAAATGAAACTTGATGATTGCGATGAGACAGTACTTAGAAGCCTTATCAAATCGCTGGATGCGCAGGATAACAGAGCTGTTGTCAAAAAGATGAATGTTCCGCTGGTATATTTCTATGCTAATCCGGGTTCTATCTTTTCTCCTAAGCTGGTCAACTGGTATAGGGAAAATACAGCTAATAAGTTCAGATCTGAAGAATTTGAGGGTAACCATATGTTTATTATGGATAATCCGGATATTTTTGCACAAAAACTCGTTAATGTGCTACTATAAAAATAACCATTAAAAAGAACATGGAGGAGATAACCATGACAATCAACAAGACTCAAAACGGTGATGAAGTTATTATTGCTCTTGAGGGTAAGCTGGATACTACAACAGCACCTAATCTTGATGCAGCACTTAAAGAATCCTTTAGTGGCACCAAGAAGATGGTACTTGATTTTACTGACCTTAAGTTTATTTCCTCTGCAGGCCTCAGGGTAATCCTTAATGCTCAGAAGGTTATGAATGATCAGGGCGAGCTTGTTATCAAGAACGCAGGCCCTCAGATTCAGGAAGTATTCGAAATTACAGGTTTCTCAGACTTTTTGAAGATTGAATAATGGAAAAAAATATAAAATTAGAAGCTACGATGGACAATTTAAACGTGGTTACAGGTTTTGTCGATGATATCATCAATGAACACATTACCGACGAACTTGTCCATGATCAGATAATTGTGGCTGTGGAAGAAATCTACGTTAATGTGGCTCACTATGCCTATGGGCAACTGGATGAAAACGGAGATTCCATCCCGGATTCGGGAACAGGGCCGGTTGAGGTGATCGTATCTGATGAGAATCAGGAGGTTACGATTACGTTTATTGATGGTGGACTTAAGTATAATCCACTGGAAAAGCCTGATCCTGATGTCACAAAGCCTCCAAGTGAGAGGCAGATTGGTGGCCTTGGAATATTTATGGTCAAGAAGACAATGACTTCTATGACTTATAAATATGAGGACAACCATAACGTTCTGTCCATCAGTAAAAAATATTAAAATTATCTTAAGATTTAATGTAGTAATTATGAATTTAATCTGTTAGAATATTAAACGCACCCCTTGAATAATAATAATTCAGGCGTGCGTTTTTTATCGGTTTTTAGTCATATATTTTTAGAGGAGCTACTGTCGAATAATGGGGAATGTTCGGGGGACAAGGACTCTTAATTCTAAATGGGACTTTAAACGTATTGCGGCCATTACTATTCTGGTGGCAATTTTTGTCGTGTCTGTTTGTCTGATCAGATTTGGACTGGTAGAGAAGTCCGATACCAGTGCCACATCGCATTTCGTCAGAGCGCGTGTAACGCAGCTTATTCAGGATAATACCCAGAGAGATGAGAATACAGAAGGAATCCTTCGTGGATCACAGGAAGTTATAGTACAGGTGTCATCTGGAGCCTTTAAGGGCAAACAGTATCAGACCACTAATTACCTGAGCGCACTGTTTAATATAAATGCGCAGGAAGGGACGAGAGTTATTGTGCGTCTTGATCCTCAGGGCGAAGGCTATAGTGCTTTTATCTATAGCTATGACAGAACCGGGATACTTCTTGTGATGTTTGGAGTGTTTGCGCTGTCTCTTATATTAATAGGAAGAGGAAAGGGCGCTATGGCGCTGATTTCTCTGTTATTTACTCTTTTTGCCATAGTGTGGATATTGTTCCCGCTTCTTGAGTATGGTTTTCCAGCCATACCTGCTACTGTTCTAATTGTCTTTTATACTACGGTATTCACTTTTATTTTGATAGATGGAATCAATAAGAAGACCATCAGTGGTGCACTCGGAACTCTTGCAGGAGTTTTGATCGCCAGTATTTTTGCGGCATTCGCCGGCTATGTTTCACACATTTCAGGATTTCAGACTAATGAGGCTGAAGAATTATTATTGATCGGTACAGACCATGGGATGAAAATTTCAGGTCTTTTTACAGCGGGTATTCTGATCGCATCACTTGGAGCTGTTATGGACGTCGCAATGAGTATTGCATCTGCCGTACATGAGCTTCACGAGGTCAACGACCAGATGTCTGCCATGGAGCTATTTCGTTCAGGCATGAACATTGGACGGGATGCTATGGGAACCATGGCAAACACCCTGATCCTGGCTTTTGTAGGATCATCCTTTACACTTCTCCTTCTTATCTATTTTTACAACGTTGGTTTCACGCAGCTTATCAACACTGATATGGTTGCGAGAGAAGTGATTCAGGGGCTGGCTGGCAGCATAGGGATAGTACTTACAGTACCGATAGTGGCAATTCTCTCTGCCACTATAGAGAAAAGAAATTGAGAGAGGGAAGAAAAAGTATTGAAAGGTGGGAGCGTATGAAGAACAGAAAGCGCTTACTGGCCCTGATCCTTGCAGGATTTGTGTCAGTAACAACAGCATTTCAGTCAACAAGTACTGTGGCATTTGCTACAGAGGGAACTGAGACAGCTGTAACAGAAGCTAGCCTGGAAGCATCAAACGGTGGATCAGTTGATGAGACTGTCGTTGATGATGAGGCTACATCTGAGACTACTGTTGAAGTTACTGAGGCTGCCGAGGATGCTGACAAAGAGCAGACTGACAGAGCAGTAGAAGGAACTACAGTAGAGATCAGTGAAGAAGATGCTTCAGAAGGAACTACTGAGGTTACAGAGGTAACTGCAGAAGACACTGAGGCTGAAAAAGGAGTTGTCATTACTTCTATTAAGGAAGTAAAGGAAAAGGCATCTGGAGAATTTACTGTAAAGGGCGTTGTTAACTATGTAAGTGGCAAGAACGCTTATGTGCAGGATGATACTGGTGCTATTTGCCTGTATGGTATTACAGGACTTGCTGTTGGCAATCTTGTAACAGCAAAGGGAACATTCCAGGAATACAACGGACTTCTTGAGTTGTCAGGTGCAACTCTTGTAGAGAATGACAAAACTAACACATTAGACTATGGATTTACAACCTTTGATGGTGACGAGATTGCAACACTTGTAGCTAATCATGATGACTATGAGTGCATGAGAGTTATTCTCAAGAACGTAACTGTTTCATCTAAGGCTGATATTACAAAGGGCAAGGTAACACTTGCCAGTGGAGATACAACAATTCTTGTTTATGACAAGAATAATGTTACTAAGGCTTTTGGCGAGCTCGAAGAAGGCACCAAGGTTAATGTAACAGCCGCTGTCAGCGATTATAAGGGCATTCAGATAGTTCTTTATTCTGATGCTACGCACGAGATGGTAGAGGTTGTTAAGGATGAGCCTGTAGATCCAGACCCACAGCCAGTAGATCCAGTTGTAGATGATACAGTAACAATGGACATCGCAACATTCACAGGAAGTGATGTTTCAGCTTTTGCTGGTGATCTTGTTATTTACGCTGATGGCGCAGTAGCTAATGATGGTACTAACAAGGATCATGAGATAACAGCTTATAAGGGTGGAAAGCAGACTTCTCCTGTTTATACCTATAAGAGTGGAGACAAGAATGTTAGTATTCTTGGTTCTACAGGATTGAGTTCAGGGGATTATTACCTTGTAACAGTAGCTGGTAAGGGATATGGTCTCTATAAGCTTGCATTTTCCATGAAGGGCTCTAACACAGGTGCCAAGAACTGGACAGTAGCTTACAGTACAGATGGTGAGAACTTCTCAAATATCGGAGATAAGTTCGAAGTATCTACTAACTGGAAAGAGTACTCATTCAGCGTACCTGCTACAGTTAAGCATGTTGATAAGATCTACTTCAAGGTTGGTCCTGCTGATACAACATCAATCAATGGTAAGACAGTAGGAAGTGGCGGAGTAAACCGCTTCAATCCTATCACAATCACAGGTAGTCCTGTAGCAGCTCCTGATATCACAGCATCAGTAGATGTTCTTCCAGAAGCAGGCGAAACTCCTTATGGACAGGAACTTACAATGAGCTGCGCTACAGAAGGTGCTACAATCCTTTATGCAATCAATGATGGCGAGTTTGCACAGTACGATGCTGCTGCTAAGCCTGTTCTTACACAGGATATGTTTGTAACAGCTTCAGCACTTGATGTTGTTAAGAAGGCTACAGTAGTAGCATACGCAACAAGCGAAGGTCGTTCAGACAGTGTTAAGAAGACATTTGTTTATACACAGGCACAGGTTGCAACTGTTAAGGCTAGTCCTAACGGTGGCGCGATCAGAAAGAACAATGCTGTTACTCTTGCAACAGCAACAGAGGGAGCTAAGATTTTCTACTCTCTTGATAATGGTGAGACATGGCTTGAGTATGAGGAGCCATTTAAGCTCGAGACTCTTCCTGCAACAGTACTTGCTAAGGCAACTTGCGAGAACTACGCAGACAGTGCAGTAGCTACTTTTAGCTTTACTGAAAGAGTTAACGAGTCATACAACATTTACTTTGGTCAGCTTCATTCACACACAAGCTACTCAGATGGTGCAGGTACTTGTGATGAAGCATTCAATCACGCTGCCAACGAAGTTGAGAACCTTGACTTCCTTGCAGTAACAGACCACTCAAACTCTTTTGACAATGATACACAGGCAACCATCACAGATGGTTCAGCATCTACAGAATGGGTTGAGGGACATGAACTTGCTGATAAGTACACAGCAGATGATTTCGTAGCTCTTTATGGCTATGAGATGACATGGTCAGGCGGAGCTCCTGGTCACATGAACACATTTAACACAGGCGGATTCATGAGTCGTAACATGGCAGGTTATGAGAGTAAGTCCAGAACAGCTCTTCAGAACTACTATGCACAGCTCGTTAACACACCTGATTCAATCAGCATGTTCAACCACCCAGGTACAACCTTCGGTGATTTCTATGACTTTGCTTACTATACTAAGGCTAACGATCAGCAGATCACACTTATCGAGGTAGGTAATGGTGAAGGCGCAATCGGAAGCGCAGGTTACTTCCCTTCATATGAGTATTACACAAGAGCACTTGATAAGGGCTGGCATGTAGCTCCTGCCAACAACCAGGATAACCACAAGGGTAGATGGGGAGATGCTAACACAGGAAGAACTGTAATTCTTGCAGATACTCTTTCACGTGAGAACATCTACGATGCTATCCGTAACATGCGAGTATACGCAACAGAAGATAATGACCTTAGTATCTATTACACACTTAACGGTGAAGATATGGGTACAATCCTTGAGGAGAAGCCTACAGAGGTTAACATCAAGGTTAAGACATCAGATCCTACAGATTCAGGCAGAATGACTGTAGAGGTTATTGCAAACGGCGGTGTTTCTGTAGCATCTAAGACTGTTGACGAAGCAGATGCTGAGACAACATTTACTCTTGCTCCTAACTATAATTACTACTACATCAGAGTAACTCAGGCAGATGGCAACATCGCAGTTACAGCTCCTGTATGGCTTTCAGATGTAGAGGCAGTTGGTATCGGATCAATCACAACTGAGACAGCACTTCCTGTTGCAGGAGAGCCTTTAACAGTTAAGGCTAACTTCTACAACAACGAAGCAGCTGACTTTGACGTAACATCTATCACATACAACGTTTCTGGTGAAGTTATTCGTAGCCTTGAGCTTGACGAGAACACATCTGTAATCAAGAGCCAGAGCGAGTTTGATGATACTTTCGAGTACACTTGCAACGAAGTAGGTAAGAAGTACGTAGAAGTAGTTCTTACAGGTTATCTCAACGGTAAAGAGAAGAAGTACACAGCATCTATGGATGTTGTATTCGTAGCTCCTGAGATGGTTTCACACGTGGTTGTAGATGGTTCACACCTCAATGACTATGTATCAGGATACTATGCAGGTAACGTTGGAAACTTTGCAGATATCGCTGCTGGCGATTATGTTAAGGTTGATGTTGTTAAGAATGAGATTACAAGAGAGACTCTTGCAGATGCAGCTGTTCTCGTAGTTTCAGCTCCTAACAAGAACACCAAGTATGGTGAAGTTAAGCACTTTGAAGATTCATTTATTGAAATTGTAAAAGAGTATGTGGCTAATGGTGGAAATCTTATTGTCTGCGGTATTGCTGACTATCAGGATACCAAGGATGGCCAGTCATCAGTAGAGATCAATAAGCTTCTTGAAGCTGTTGGTGCTACAACAAGACTTAACTCTGACGAGATCGTTGATAACGACAAGAATGGTGGTCAGGAGTACAGACTCTACTTCAATAACCACAACAGAGACTGCTACCTTACAAAGGGAGTATCAGATACTCAGGTATATAGCGCATACAGCGCATGCTCAGTTCGTCTTGACGAGAAAGCTGTTGCAGCTGGTACGGCAGAAGCTATTGTTTATGGTCATGCAACAACATACACCAAGGACTGCAAGGAATTTGGCGGTCAGTACGTTGAAGTGCCTAAGGGAAGCGTAGTTGCAGCAGCAAGGGAGAAACTTTCAAGCGGATCAGAAATTATTGTTGCTGGTACTGTATTCCTTTCAAACTTTGAGGTTAAGACAGAGCTTGATTACGGCGGACAGGAGTACTACTCTAACCGTAACATCCTTCTCAACTACCTCTCACAGAACAAGAAGCAGGTTAAGGTTAGCACAATCGCTGAGCTTAGAGCTGGTGAGCCTGGTGAGATCTTCACGGTTGAAGGTTATGTAACAGCAGGAACAGCAGTAGAAGGAAATAAGTTCTTTGATACAATCTATATTCAGGATGAGACTGCTGGTACAACAGTATTCCCTATCGCTGATACAGGTATCGAACTTGGAACAAAGATCAGAGTAACAGGATTTGTAGATGGATATCAGGGCGATAAGGAAATCCAGATTTACAACTACAAGATTCTTGATGATGAGAAGAAGGTTATTGAGCCTAAGAAGGTAACAACTGCAGAGGCAGCTGATTACAATGCTCTCGGTGGATCACTTCTCAAGGTTCAGGGTAAGGTTACAAGAGTTGTAACTAACTCATCAGGTGTTGACTACTTCTACGTAGTAGATGAGTCAGGCGTTGAGGCAAGAGTATTCATCGATGGTTATATCCTTGCTTCTGACGGAAATGATACAGTAGCTACAGATGCTGTAGTTGGAAACACTGTAAGTGCAGTTGGTCTTTCATACTACAATCCAGACGGAGCGTGCCTGAGAGTTCGTGACAGAGCAGAAATCGAACTTGTTTCAGTTGGATCAGATGAGCCTACTCCAGAGCCAACAGCTACATTTGTTAAGAAGTATGGCAGATACTACCTCATTGATGAGAATGGTGATAAGCTCAGAGGCTTCCACTATGTAGACGGAATCCGTCGTTTCTTTGATGAAGAAACTGGTGTAATGGCTATTACTAAGTGGGTTAACTATGATGGTAAGAAATACAGAGCTCTTGCAGATGGTAGAATTGCTGAGAATGAGATTGTTACTGTTTACTTCTCAGATTACTACCTCGATAATACAGGTGCGCTTGTAACATCAGCTATCTTCGATTACAACGGCGATAAGTACTATGCTAAGGCAGATGGTAAGATTTCCAAGTCAGGCCTTATCAATATCGGTGATGACTACTATATCTCACTTGCAGATGGTAAGCTTGCGCGTAATGTTAAGATTGAGAAATACCACTCAGAGTACATCATGGGCGATGACTGCAAGGCTGTTAAGGGTATTGTTGAGTTTGAAGGCCAGAAATATTATGGTAAGGCTAACGGTAGACTTGCCAAGGATGCTATGTTTACAGTAGATGGTTATACATACTATGCTAAGAAAGATGGCACACTTGCAAGAAACGAGACGATCACAAGATATTTCCACAAGTATACATTTGATGGAGAAGGCAGACTTATACCATAATTAAGGCGTTTTAAAAGTTAATATGCTTTAGTTTATAAACTCCGTGATAGAGATTTCTATCACGGAGTTTTGTGCTATACTATAGTAAGTGATAACATGTCCAAATTTTTGGGGAAGAGGACTTAGAATAATGCCTAACAAGAACAGAGTTAAGTTAAAGGGGAAGCTTAAGACATATCTTCGTGTCTTTACATATCTTGGAATTCTGCTGATTCTGATCAATATAGCGGTGTTTACTGTTGATTTCACAGCAGGTCTTATTTTGCTGGCATTCACCGGTCTATATTTCGTGGTAGTTCTCTACCTGAACTTCTATAATAAGCCGATTATCATGAATGAGCTTGTGAGCTTTGCCACGGAGTATGGGCAGATTCAGAAGAAGCTCCTTAGAGAGCTGGATCTGGCACATGCAGTTCTTGATGATACTGGTAAGGTTGTATGGACCAACCAGGCTTTTGAGAGAATTGTTCATTTAGAGAGAGGCTACAGAAAGTCTATTACAACTCTTTTCCCGAGCATTACTCCGGACAAGTTCCCGGAAGGCTATGAGGAATTATCCTACGAGATAGATTATGAGAACAGCAATTACACCATGAAGATCAAGAGAATCTCTCTTCATGAGATGGCTGTTAACAGCGATATTATTGATGCTCAGGAATATGAAGGCAGTCTTATTGCAATTTATCTTTTCGATGAGACAGCGCTCCGACTTGCTATTGAAGAAGTTGATAATCAGTCACTGGCAGCAGGCCTTATCTACCTCGATAACTATGAAGAGGCTCTTGATAGTGTAGAAGAGGTTAGAAGATCTCTTTTGACAGCCCTTATCGATAGAAAGATCAACAAGTACATTGCTTCCTGCAATGGTATTGCCAAGAAGATTGAGAAGGACAAGTACTTTGTAGTAATGCCCAAGAAGTCCTGTGAGATGCTTAGAGATCAGAAGTTTGATCTTCTAGAGGATGTTAAGACTGTTAATATCGGTAATGAGATGGCGGTTACACTGAGTATTGGTATCGGACTTGATGGTCTTTCCTATGCTCAGAACTATGAGTTTGCCAGAAATGCCATAGACCTTGCACTTGGCCGAGGCGGAGATCAAGCGGTTGTTAAGAGTAATGACAATATTTCTTACTATGGTGGTAAGAGTCAGCAGATCGAGAAGAGCACCAGAGTTAAGGCGAGAGTTAAGGCGCATGCCCTCCGAGAGATCATTTCCGGCAAGGATACAGTTATTGTTATGGGTCACAGAATCGGCGATGTAGACAGCTTTGGCTCATCAGTCGGTATCTATAGAATAGCCAAGACTCTTGATAGAAAGTGCCACATTGTTCTGAACGACGTGACAACTTCCATGCAGCCACTGGTTGACCTGTTCAAGAATAATCCGGACTATGAAGAGGATATGATCATATCCAATCAGCAGGCTATTGATATGGCAGGAAGCAACACAGTTCTGGTAGTTGTCGATGTTAATAAGCCCAGCATTACAGAGTGTCCTGAGCTTCTCAGATTCTGTAAGACTATCGTGGTGCTGGATCACCATAGAGCTGGTACAGAAGTTATTGAGAATGCAACTCTTTCATATGTAGAGCCTTATGCTTCTTCTGCATGTGAAATGGTTTCAGAGATTCTGCAGTATATTGGAGAGAACGTCAAGATCAAGAACGAAGAGGCTGACAGCCTGTATTCCGGTATGATCGTTGATACCAATAACTTTATGAATAAAACCGGTGTCCGCACATTTGAGGCGGCAGCATTCCTCAGGAGAAACGGCGCGGATGTTACCCGTGTACGTAAGCTCTTTAGAGAGGATGCCCTTGAATACAAGGCTAAGGCTGATGTTGTCAGTCAGGCACAGGTTTATAAAGGAAAATTTGCTATATCCGTTCTCAAGAACGATGAGCTTCAGAGCCCTACAATCATTGGCGCTCAGGCAGCCAATGAACTTCTCAATATCAAGGGCGTAAGAGCCAGCTTTATCTGTACTGAGTATCAGAATCAGGTATACGTAAGTGCCAGATCAATCGATGAAGTCAATGTACAGGTCATCATGGAGAAGCTTGGCGGCGGTGGTCATATGAGCTCTGCCGGATGTCAGATTGAGAATGTTAATGCTGAGCAGGCTATAGAAATAGTCAAGCAGACGCTGGATAGAATGATGGAAGAAGGAGAACTATAATAAATGCAGGTAATTTTATTAGAAGATGTTAAGACACTTGGCAAAAAAGGCGAGATTGTTAAGGTAAGTGATGGTTATGCCAAGAACTTTGTAATACCCAAGAAGCTTGGAGTTGAGGCAACTCAGAAGGCACTCAATGAGCTCAAGAATCAGCAGAAGAGAGATGGTATCGTGGCACAGCAGCAGCTCGATGAGGCTAAAGCTTACGGCGAGAGAATCAGCAAGGAAACAATCCAGGTTACAATGAAGGCTGGAGAGGGCGGAAGAGTATTTGGTTCCGTTTCAACCAAGGAAATTGTTACAGCTGCCAAGCAGCAGTTTGGATTTGATATCGACAAGAAGAAGCTTCAGCTTGCTGAGCCAATCAAGTCATTTGGAACTTATGAGATACCTGTTAAGCTTCACCCACAGGTTACATCTACAATTAAGGTATGCGTAAAGGAACAGTAATATGGCAGAAGAAACGCTGTTAAAAAGGGTTGCGCCTAACAGCCTTGAAGCAGAACAGTCTGTTGTAGGTGCTATGCTGATGGATAAGGATGCCATCGAGATAGCAGCCGAGATAGTAACTGCTGATGATTTCTACAACAGGCAGCTTGGAACTCTCTTTGAAACAATGGTTGAACTTAATAGAGAAGGCAGCGCGGTTGATATTGTCACACTTCAGAACAGACTTCGTGAAAAGAATGTTCCACCTAATGTCAGCAGTGTAGAATTTATCGGAGATCTGATCAATGCAGTTCCTACATCTGCTAATGTTAAATACTATGCCAAGATTGTAGCTGATAAATCTACTCTCAGAAAGCTTATTCATGTAAGTGAAGAGACAATCAATGCCTGCTATAATGACGCAGAAGATATGGAAGGCGTACTTAACGACGCTGAAAAGAAGGTATTCCAGATAACACAGAAGCGTAACACTGGTGATTTCGTTTCTATCGATCAGGTAGTTATGAATGCCCTCAACAGAATTGAGATTGCCAGCAAGATGAAGGGTAATGTTACAGGTCATTCCACAGGATTTACAGACCTTGACTTTAATACAGCTGGTTTCCAGCCATCTGACCTTATCCTTATCGCAGCCAGACCTGCTATGGGTAAGACAGCCTTTGTTCTGAACATTGCTGAGTATATGGCTTTTCATGATAATAAGTGCGTTGCCATGTTCTCACTGGAAATGTCTAAGGAGCAGTTTGTAAACCGTCTCCTTTCCATGGAATCACACGTTGATTCACAACACATCAGAACTGGTAATATGTCAGATATGGACTGGGAGAAACTGATTGAAAGTGCAGATGTTATAGGATCTTCCAAGCTGATAATCGATGATACACCTAGTATTTCAATTCAGGAGCTGAGATCCAAATGCCGTAAGTACAAGATGGAGTTTGATCTTCAGGTTATCATGATCGACTACCTTCAGCTTATGTCAGGAGGAACAGGAAGAGCTTCAGAATCAAGACAGCAGGAGATTTCAGAGATATCCAGATCTCTTAAGGCACTTGCCAGAGAGTTAAACGTTCCTGTTATAGCTCTTTCACAGCTGTCACGAGCAGTTGAGCAGAGACCAGATCACAGGCCTATGCTGTCTGACCTTCGAGAGTCAGGAGCCATCGAGCAGGACGCAGATATGGTAATGTTCCTGTATAGAGATGATTATTATAATAAAGATACTGAGAAGAAGGGCGTTGCAGAAGTTATTATCGCCAAGCAGAGACACGGCCCAATCGGAACAGTAGAGCTGCTCTGGCTCCCTCAGTATACGAAATTCGCCAATTTGGAAAAGGGACATTAAGACAACAAAAAAAGAGCTTCTCGCAAGAGAAGCTCTTTTAATATGCGTTTATCAACCCTGAGAGATCGCTGAAACAGGGCACTGAGCTGCACATGAACCGCAGTCGATACATGTATCTGCATCGATAACGTACTGAGCGTCTCCCTGAGAAATAGCTGAAACAGGGCACTGAGCAGCGCATGAACCGCAGCTGATGCAACCATCACTAATAACGTATGCCATAATAAGTCTCCTTCCATCATATAAAATGCCATATTGTGTAACAATACGAAATGGCTAGCCACGCCATTTCTGATACATGATAATGATAATATAACAAAAGTTTTTGCGCAAGACCATAAACGAAAACTTTTATCAGCGCAAAACATAAAATAAATATAAATTAACTGACAATACGGATAAATCCGGTAAATGTAAGCGTTTACATAAATTGGCTTCAAACCCTTGAAAACATTGACATCAGTATAGATTTGATGATACTATTGAATACGGCAGAATACGAGTGAAATATCGGTCACATCTGTTTTCCGCGGGAGGAAGAAAATGTGAACGGTATTTTTGCGCGGTTTCTTAGGTTTTCTATACAACTTATTATATAAGCCAAAATAATCCAAAAATTTAAGGTAGGAGGAATCAAAATGGCAAGAAACATGAAAACCATGGACGGTAACGAAGCAGCCGCATATGCATCTTATGCGTTTACTGAAGTTGCTGCTATGTACCCAATCACACCATCATCTGTTATGCCTGAGCATGTAGATGAATGGGCAACAGCCGGAAAGAAGAACATTTTCGGCCGTACAGTACAGATTACAGAAATGCAGTCTGAGGCTGGTGCAGCTGGTGCTGTACACGGATCACTGGTAGTAGGTGCTCTTACATCTACATACACAGCTTCACAGGGACTTCTTCTTATGATCCCTGACATTTACAAGATAGCAGGTGAGAGACTCCCTGGCGTATTCAACGTATCAGCTCGTTGCGTAGCTTCTCACGCGCTCAACATCTTTGGTGATCACTCAGACGTATACGCTTGCCGTCAGACAGGTGCTGCTATGCTTTGTGATTCCAGCGTACAGGAAGTTATGGACCTTACTCCTGTAGCATATTGCGCAGCTATTGAGGGAAGAATTCCTTTCATCAACTTCTTCGATGGATTCCGTACATCACACGAGATTCAGAAGATCGAGGTTTGGGACTACAAGGATCTTGACGAGATGGTTAACCATGAAGCAATTGATGCTTTCAAGGCTGGCGCTCTTAATCCTAACCACCCTTGCCAGATGGGCTCAGCTCAGAACCCTGATATCTTCTTCCAGACAAGAGAAGCTTGTAACACAGGTTACAACGAGCTTCCTGAGATCGTTCAGAAGTACATGGACAAGGTTAATGCTAAGATTGGTACAGATTACAAGCTCTTCAACTACTACGGCGATCCTAACGCAGAGGTAGTTATCGTAGCTATGGGTTCTGTAAACGATACAATCGAAGAGACTATCGATTACCTTGAGAAGCAGGGCAAGAAGGTTGGTGTTGTAAAGGTTCGTCTTTACAGACCATTCTCAGCTAAGGCTCTCGTTGATGCTATTCCTGCATCAGTTAAGAGAATCGAAGTTCTTGATAGAACAAAGGAGCCTGGATCATATCGTGAGCCTCTCGCTCTTGATGTTATCGCAGCTCTTAAGGGAACTAAGTTCGAGTCAGTTCCTGTATTCTGTGGCCGTTATGGTCTTGGTTCTAAGGATACAACACCTGCACAGATCGTTGCTGTATTCGAGAACGACAAGAAGGAAGAGTTCACAATCGGTATCGAGGATGATGTAACAAATCTTTCACTTGATGCTGGTGCTCCACTTGTTACAACTCCAGAGGGAACAACAAACTGTAAGTTCTGGGGTCTTGGTGCTGACGGTACTGTTGGTGCTAACAAGAACTCAATCAAGATCATTGGTGATAACACAGATATGTATGCTCAGGCATACTTTGACTATGACTCCAAGAAGTCTGGTGGTGTTACAATGTCTCACCTTAGATTTGGTAAGAAGCCTATTAAGTCAACTTACCTCATCAAGAAGG
>JAEEGH010005270.1_pt1 | contig 32630 bp, 52 predicted proteins | sample 9134181 | NCBI WGS metagenome assembly JAEEGH01 (sample SAMN16246544, study PRJNA631951) | gut metagenome | biome: gut microbiome; feature: rumen; material: DP-attached | host: Bos | place: Iran: Karaj | collected 2018-10
GACAGCGGGCCTCGGTTATCTGTATGGGCCAGAGCCCGGCGTCGTTGAGAGAGCGCGAGAACACCCCCAGGATTCCCCACAAGGATGCCGCCGCCACCACGCAGAGGACGGCCGACGCTGATTCCTTGGCCGTGTCAGCACCTGTCAGAAGCTCATGTATCCTTCGCCGTCCTTGACCTCGAAATCGATTCCGGCGCCGGCGAGGATGTCGCTGAACTTGGCGACTATGGTCTTGAGGTCGTTGAACTTCTCGTAGGACTTGAGATAGAACTCCTTCCTTCCGATGGGGAAGACCAGCCTGACCTTGCCCTTGCGGTTGTAGCCCTCCGGCTTCCTGTTGGCCCTGATGTCGGCGAGGTTGAGCTCCTCGTACATCTTCAGTATCTCCTCCTCCTCAGGCATCTGGCCAATATCCTCCAACAAGACTCTGAGCATCTGCGGGAACACGGGTTCCAGGTCTTTGTAATCGGTTTTGCCTTTGAGGATGAAATGAGTGCTGACGACCTTCATCGTCCCTCCCCAACGCTGAACGGTATTAAACGGTTTTCCAACGTCTCCGACTTTATGCGGACTTGATGAAATAATATATAAGTTCAACATAAAGACCTGCGATGAGAACAGCTTTAACCGTAGCGGGCTCCGACTCGGTGGGAGGCGCCGGGATCCAAGCCGACGTGAAGGCCATGGCCGTCGTGGGCGTCCATGCGGCCTCGGTAGTGACCGCCGTGACAGCCCAGAACACGACAGGCGTCTCAGGGATTTTCCCCGTATCGGAGGAATTCGTCAAGTCACAACTTGAAGCGGTCCTGAAGGACTGCGACATCAAAGCCGTGAAGACCGGCATGCTTTACAGCGCCGGGATCGCAGAGACCGTGGCGGACATTCTGGAGGACCACGAGATGCCTCTGATAGTCGACCCGGTCCTGGCCTCCGGCACGGAATGCGACCTCACCGACGGGAGCCTCGTCCAGGCCCTGAAGAAGAAGGTGCTGCCGATCTGCGAGCTCGTGACGCCCAACAGGCACGAGGCGGAGGTCCTCGCCAAGATGAGCATCAAGAGCAAGGACGACCTGATGCTCGCCTGCGAGATCATCGGGAAGCAGGGCTCCTCGGTGTACATAAAGGGCGGCCACTTCAACACCCCCACGGTCGCGGACTACCTGTACCTGTCATCCGAATTCACCAAGATCGAATATCCCAGGCTGAAGAAGTCCGGACACGGAAGCGGGTGCGTGCTGTCGTCATTCATGACGGCCAACCTCGCCAAGGGCCTGGACGTCGTCAACGCGGTGATGAAGTCCAGGGAGCTCGTCCAAGAGTCCATTTCCACCCAATATCCCATCGGAAAGGGAGACGTGGTCGTCAACCCGATGGTGAAGCTGAAGGGCGAGACGGACAGGTTCGCCGTGCTGGACGAGGTCGACGCGGCCGCCGCCAGGATCCTGGACATCGTGCCCGACGAGTTCGTCCCTAAGTCGGGGATGAACATCGCGATGGCCCTGAAGGACGCCGCGGGACCGGAGGAGATCGCCGCCGTAGACAAGAGGATGACCGTCCACAACGGTATGATCAGGAAGAACGGGCCTGCGAAGTTCGGTGCTGCCGAGCACCTGTCCTACGTTCTCCTGGCTGTGATGAAGAAGGACCCCTCCGTCAGATGCATCATGAGCATCGCCTACTCCCCGGACACCGTGGCGGTGATGGAGGAGGTCGGAATGTCCACGGTAGTGGCCGAGATGAGCAGGGATCGCCTGTCGGAATCCACCGAGAAGGCCCTCTCCAAGGCCAAAGCCGTCCCGGACGCCATAATAGACAAGGGCGGAAGGAAGGAGCGGACGATAAGGATGCTCGCCAAGAACCCCCAAGAGATGATGTCCAAGCTGGAACAGATCCTCTGACGGCATCCAAACGTCTTATTTTCCCTCCCCCCGGAACCGGGAGGAGGGGTTTATGTTTAAGGCCGGAATTTCGGCTCAGTTTATCGAGACGAGCTTGATCTCGAAGTACAGGTCTTCGTTGACCCTCTCGGACGAGGTCTTGTAGGTGAAGTCGGAGGAGGATATCTCCTTGACGTACCACTTCTCGGTACCGAAGTCGAATCCCATCATCTCGACGGAGTTCCCGAGTATGACGGACGTGTTGACGAAGGAAAGGTTGCAGACTACGGCCTCGCTCGTCATTCCGGTGACCGTGAACTTGAGCTTCTCGTCTCCGGACTCGGGGGCCTTGCCGTTAGGCGAGAACGTGTAGGTGCTCCCTTCCTTTGGCAGGTTGGTGATGGTGACCTTGTTGCTGTCCGAAGTCGCAGCGGCCTCGGCCTCCCAGCCGTAGACCGTCGTGAACATCTGGCTGGATCCGGAGCTCGGAGTGAACCCGTACAAGCTCGAGAACGCCTTGGAGGGCATGGTCTGGATGAGGGGGACCTGATATCCGCTCAGAGGGACGGTCTTCTTGGTATCGGCTCCCACATAGGCCTCGGAAGCGGGGATGTAGACCTTGAACACGTCGCCGACCTTGTGTCCGGGTATGGCGTTCTCGAAGCCCTTGAGGAGGCTTCCCTCGCCCAACGTTACTTCAAGAGGGCTGTACGAGGACCTCTTGGTGAACTCGTTGGATTTCTTTATGTCGTCGTTGTTGGCGACCTTGCTGTAACTGGTGTCGAACACGACCGCGTGCTCCTCGCCGACGTAGCCGTTGTATGCACCAGTGTAATCGACGGTGACTTTGTCGCCGTACGTCGCGACGGAATCGTCGCTGGAAAAGAAATGATCCGCGACGAACACGCACAGGACGGCTGCCGCGGCGATCGTGAAAAGCGCGAGGCAGATCATGAAGATCGGGTCGCGCTCTTTTTTCTTACTCTCTTCACCGGCCATTATAACCGCCGCTCCATAAGGGTGGCCTTATAAAACGTTTATTGAAACAAATGGTGACAAAACGCAGACTGGCGCGGCGCCCGTACGAAAGCGCAGGCTAACCGCGCGAGGGGGAAGTCGCCTGACCCTGAGCGGAACGCCCAGCCTCTCGGCGATCTCGAAGCACTTCCTCTCCGATTCAGGGGGTATGGATCCGCCGACGATCGAGACGGCCACGCCTGAGATGGACCTCCTGCATTTGGATATGAACTCCAGGACGGCGTCGTACGAGCCGATTCCGAACCTGCTGCGGGTTATCTCGAGATACTCCTCGGGGCTGGAGGCGTTGAGGCTAACGGATACCCTGTCCACGCATTCCGCCAGCTCCGGGACTATGTCGCGGCCGTTTATCAGGTCTCCGAGGCCGTTGGTGTCCAGCCTGACGTCCTTCCCCAGACGCTCCTTTATCATCTTCGCCGTCACAATGAGGTCGTCGAGGCGCTCGGTGGGCTCGCCGTATCCGCAGAACACCACTTCCTTGGACTCCGACAGGTCCCGAGAGGCCAGCTCGGCGACGATCTCCTCGGGAGTCGGCTCCCGGTCGAGCCACAGGCATTCTGCGTCGCCGAGGGACCTGGTCCCGTTCCTCACGCAGAAGACGCACTTGCAGGGGCAGCGGTTGGTCATGTTGACGTAGTACGTCCTGCCGTAGCGGTAGACGATGTCCATGGGTGCGATTCCGCGTCCATGATGATAACCGTTCCGCACACGGGCCCCCTGCAGGAGCGCAGAGATGCCACAGAAGATATCGGAAAGGGACGTGTGCAAGAGAATCGTCGACTCGAGGAAAGAAGTCCTCGAGAGCTTCCTGGGGTCTGGCAAGACCACGGTGGGCTACTCGAGGAGGAACTTCGAGTCCGACATGCTGTCCGAGGGCTTCATCTCCTCGGGCGTGACCGTGGAGACCAAGTGGAGGATGCTCAAGGCCGACGGAGTGGTGACCGGGGAAGGGAGGAGGACCGAGCTCTCTATCCCCTCCCTATACATCCATGCGGGTCTACCTATCCCTGCGAGGACCCTACACACAAACACACACACAAACACGCTGACCGGGGAGGCGCCCGAATGACCGCAGACGAGGAGATCCGCGTCCAGGACGGGGCCGAGACGGAGGACGCCGTCCGCGAGATGGGGCTGTTCCAGAAGCTGGGCGTCGTCCAGCGCCGCATGAGGGCGTTCGGATGGAAGAAGACCCTGGCCGCCGAGGACGTCGACCGCAAGCCCGGGGAGAAGAGCAAGAGCTTCCGCACGGTGTCCGTGGACGACATGAGGCAGGGTCTGGCGGCGGCGTGCGCCGAGGCCAGGCTCATCCACATGCTGGAGGTCACCGAGGACGTCGTCACCCTCGAGAAGGGCTACCTCTACTTCCACAGAGGGAAGGGGGAGGTCACCTACATCGACATAGACCATCCGGACCAGCGCATCACCTACAAGACCACGGGGGAAGCGATGGACACCGGTGACAAGGCCGCGTCCAAGCTCGAGAGCAACCTGATCAAGAACCACATCAAGGCCTCGTGGGACGTCGGGGAGGGGGGCCTGGACGACATCGACTCCAAGACCACCGACAAGCTGCTCGAGGAGGCCGGCCGCATCGAGGACGCGCTCGGCCGCATCGAGGAGAAGAAGCGCCGCAGGGAGGCCGCGATCTCCAACGACCCGTTCTTCGGGGCGGACCCGCGCGGGCCGCTCCGCAGGGAGGTCGGAAAGCTCATAGAGCCGAATTCCGCGAGATTCCAGGCGTACCGCGACCGGCACGGCCCCCTGCCCGATTGGAGCGAGGAGGTCTTGAAGACGTTCATCGCCGAGTGCAAGGGGGAATGCCAGTGACCCCCCGCCAACGCCAGGCGAGGGCTGAGGCGGCCGTCCGCGCCGAGCAGGACGCCCAGGGGCTGATGGAGATCCGCGACACCTTGGAGCTCATCGATCCCGACGACTACCCGCGCATATCCAAGGCCCGCCGCGTCGCATGCGAGGCGGCCGCGCTGGCCGAGGAGGCGTCCAGGATCCTTTCCGAGCGTCTGGCCCCTTGCAGGATGTGCGGGTGCACCGAGGCGGAGGTCAGGCTGTCCGACCGCTGGCGGGCCAGGTGCCCGGGCTGCGGATGGGCGGTCAGAGCGGACACGTGGCAGGAGGCCGAGGACGAATGGAACTCCGATCCCGGCGAGGAGGGGGAGCGATGCCGCTCAGCATCTGCATGAGGTGCGGAGGGGAGTTCCTCCCTCCCAAGAAGGCCCCGATCTGGTCCTACTGCCCGGACTGCTCCTGCCAGCGCCCGGACGCGATCAATCCCTGGACGAACCCGGAGCGCGACTGGAGCGCATGGAGGGGGTCGGTCAAGGAGGAGGTCCCGCACGGCCCCGATCCTGAGCCGGAGCCCCCGCGCAGGGGCACCGACGAATGGCTGTGCATGAGGTGCGACCCCGTCGGCTACTACCTCGGACGGAGCGGGAGGCGCAGGGCATGACGGCGGCGGAGTGCGTCATGGAGACGGTATCCGAGGCGCGGAGCGCCGTCAGCAAGGCCAGGTGCGAGGCTACGGCTATGGCGTACGCGTTCCCTCCGGGAGACCCCATGAGGGAGGCCATGAGGCATGTCGCCCTCCGGATGGAGGAAGCGTTGGAATGCGTGGACGACGCCGTCGCCCCGATGGGCCGGGAGGCGTCCAGATGATTCACAAGGCGGATTGCCTTCGCGTCCTGGCGGCCCTCACCGACGAGTGGCAGACGGTGCGCGAGATCTCGGACAAGGCGTACGGCGCCCATGGACGCGCATAGTTGCAGAAGGTCAGACGCCGCCTGGATTGGCTGAGGGCGCATGACCCCGAGCACGTGGCTAAGATCGCGACCTTGGTCCCTGGCCTCCCCTCCCGCTGGAGGCTGGAACGATGGCGACGATAAGGGCGGTCGCGTCGGATCCCGAAAGGGGCCCCAGGATCGTACAAATCGAGAACACGCTGGCGGCGTTCAGGGCCGCGGTCCCGGGGGCGGAGCTCCTGGAGGCGCACATGGGCGTGATCGGTGGCAAGGCGCACGTAGTCTACTGCGACGAGGAGGGGCTCATCAAGGGGCTCGACCCGTCCGTGGCCGATCCGCTCGGGCTGGTGTGGATACGCGGGCCGGTCCTGATAACAGACGCGGACGAGGAGGGCGGGGACGTCAGCCTTACCGAGGAGGACGCGCGCTCGATCGTCGGCAGCTGCAGGGCCGCGTCCTACGGCGGCCGCGGGCTCAAGGTGCTAGTGACGGGGCCCATGCCCGTCTTCCCCACCGGGCTGGTGGACCTGGGGGCTGCCGAATGATCCCGGACGTCAAGTCCCCGCTGCGCAGAGCGATGGCGTCCCTGGCCTCCGCGAGGCTGGACGTGGAGGCCCTCCGGAGGTCCTCCGAGCCCGGGGAGGTGCGGGACCTCGATGACGTCCTGGCCAAGATCTCCGGCTGCTACAGGACGCTGAAGAGGATCGAAGAGTCGAGGAGGACGCGCCGATGGACGACGACGACGTATTGCGCGCCCTCCGCGGGTCAGGGCAGTCCACCGCCATCGACGTGTCCCGCGCGATGGGCTACGGGTACAAGGCGCCGGAGCGCAAGGAGGTGCGGGAGGCCCTTCTGCGCCTATGCGATTCGGGGAGGGCCCGCAAGGTGTACGCCGAGAGGGGGCTGACGTTCGAGGCCCTGGAGGCTCCGGCGCGCAGGGCCGGCCGCGGAGGGGGGAGGAGGCCGACCGCCCGCACGCATGCTCTGGAGCTGCTGCTCGACGGGCCCCTCAACACCTCCCGCCTAGGCCAATGCGTCTACGACCTGGCGGAGCTGGGCCACGTGAGGAGCGTGTCCAGGGGCGTATGGGAGATCACAGAGGCGGGCCGCGGGTGGCTGGCCGACACGGAGGAGAGGAAGCAGGAACGAGGTGGAGCCATGGTCACGAAAAAGCAGGTAATGGAGTCGCTGGACGGCAGCTGGAGGACGGCGGGGGAGATCTCCCGCCGCGTCGAGCCCGTAGAGGCGGCGGCGAACTGGAGGGAGAGAAAGAGGCACGAGGCCCGGGTCGTGGAGGCGCTGGAGGAGCTGGCGTCGGACGGCCTGGCGGAGAGGCACGCGGAGGCAGGCGCGGTCTTCTGGAGGTCCGCATGACGTCCGGGAGCGTCAGGGCGAGGGTCCTGGGCGATTTGACGGAAGGGCCGAAGGCCGCGTCGATCTTCGCGGCGGAGATCGGGCCTTACGCCTATCCGTGCCTGCACAAGCTGCAGGCCGACGGCCTCGTGCGGCAGGACGTGAGGACGCTCGCGTACGAGCTGACCGACGCCGGGAGGGCGTGGCTGGAGAACGGAGGGTACCGAAAGGAGGGATGGAGGAATGAGCAAGTACAGGCTGAGACAGAAAGGGGCGAACGAGATGAGCATAGCGTTAGACGTCGGAGGGACGTGGTGCGAGACCGCGATGACCGTCGAGGAGGCCCGCGCCTTCCGGGATGACCTGGACAGGATGCTGGCGACGACCGCGAGGGACCTCACGGCAGACGCCTCGCTGGAGCCGTGATGCGATGATGCAGACAGGCTACAGCGCCGTTTGGCGCGAGGACCTCCCTCGCCATGTCGACGTCTGGCATTGCGAGGCGTGCATCGGGACGGCATGCGAGATGGCCACCGAGTCCGGGGCAGTGCCGCAGGCCTGCCCGTGTTCGCTCTCCCCCGAATGGAGGAAGGGGCGATGAACCAGGCGGAGGTGCTCGCGGCCCTCACCGACGAGTGGCAGACGCTCTCGGAGGTGGCCGCCAAGGTGCCGGTCAACCGCGGGCACACGCAGCCCTACCACAGGAGCAGGGTCAGCGAGGCCCTGTGCGCCCTCGAGAGGCAGGGGTACGCGGAGTGGACGCCCCTGTCGTCGAGCCGCGTGCAGGGCAGGATGTGGAGGCGCCGCCATGCGCATCGAGTCGAGGGCGCCTGCGATCAGGTGCTCCGCATGCGACATCGTCCCCCTCCCTCCCGCCTACAACGCGGGATCAGGGAGGTGGGTCGTCTCGTGCCCGTGCTGCGGCAGGGCCGCCTCCGGGGACACCGAGGCGGGGGCCCGCGAGGCATGGGCGGACGGCAACCGCAGGGGGAAGGGGCCCCTGGGTCCGGCTCTGGAGCTGCTGGACGCCATCGAGGCGGCCATGTGCGACCTCGAGGCCATCAGGACGGTCCCCGGGGCCATGACGGCCTGGCATGACTGGATGGACGCCCTGGGGCGCCTGAGGGCCGTCGTAGAGGAGGCGGGCACATGATAGCGGTCGTGGACGGCGGCGTCGTGCGCATCCGCTCCGGCGGGGCGGAGGTGAAGATGACTGTGGACGAGCTTGCCGACCTGGCAAAGTCCGTGTGCCCGAAGGGCTCTCTGACCGACGACAGTGAAGGCCTCATCGGATGCGCCGAGGCGGCGGCCATCGCCATGGTCTCCGACTCGGCCATGAGGGAATGGTTCCGCGATGGGAAGGTCCCCGCGGTCCGCGTCGGGAAAAAATGGCTTACGAAGAGGTCCGACGTCCTGCGCGCGCTGGAGGGGCGGACATGCTGATCGACTGGATCGCGTTGGCGCTGGCTGCGGCGGAGTGCGCCCTGGAGCGCCTGGCGGGGGGAAGGCGATGGACTCCGTGCTCTCATGCCCGGTCTGCCGGGGCCGCCTGGCCGTGGACTGCAGGGGCCTCACCGACGGGCGCATCCAATGCTGGGGGCACTGCGGGTGCGGATACAAGATCGGCGCGGGCTTCGCTAAATCCCCGTGGCCGTTCGACGTCGAGTACGCCGTGGCCAAGGCGCTGGAGCGCGAAGGGGCGGTGCGCCCATGACCGAGGACCGGAAGATGGCGGTGCTGGACCTCCTCTCGGACGGCGAGCCGGCGTCGCTGGACTGGCTGATGCGGGAATCCCGCTGGATGGGGGCCCGCGAGGACTTCGCTGGCCTCCTAGACTGCATGGTCGCGGAAGGCCTCGTCAGGGCGGTCCCCTTCCTGACGGAACCATTGTTCACCCTGGCGCCCAGGGCCGTGGACCATCCAAGCCACTACCGCAGAGGCACTGGGTTCGAGGCCATCGACGTCATCGAGGCGTGGGGCCTCGATTTCGCGCTGGGAAACGTGGTCAAGTACATCGCCAGGGCAGGCCTCAAAGGCGACGCCGTGGAGGACCTGGAGAAGGCGGCATGGTACATCCGGAGGGAGATCGGCAACAGGAGGCAGGCGGGCGCCGTCATCCCGACGGGAAGGAGGGGCCATGAGCCGCGCCGAGGAGGTCCGCGCCGTGCTGGCATCCGGCCCCAGGACGATGGACGAGATCGTCGACGCCCTCGGGATCAGGCCCCGCAAGGCGACCACGGCGGCGTACAAGCAAGCAGTGTACATACAGGCTAGGGAGGGCATCTTGGCCAAGGACGGCGACGGGCGCTACTCCATAGCCCGCGAGCCGTGGGAGCGCCCCGGCCTCTCCGGGGGCGTGGCCGCCCTGCTCAGGGAGCGCGGGCCGATCACCGTCAAGGAGGCCGTCGAGGCCCTGGGGCCGTGCAGCTACGCGGCCGCGGCCCGCGCCATCCGCAAGGTCGCCGAGCCCGTGGGCTACGACGGGCCCCGCATCGTCTACGCCCTCCCCGGCGAGACGAGGAGGAGGGGCACCCGCCTGCCCGGGGCCGACGTGGAGGGCTTCCTCCGGGAGCACGGGCCGTCCACCGTTGCCGAGGCGATGGAGGGCCTGGGGCTGTCATACGAGGGGGCGCGGGTGGCGCTGGAGAGGGCCGCCGTCAGGCTGGAAGGCAAGAGGCCCTACCGCTACGCATTGAGGGAGGAAGAGCCATGAGGGGGGCGCTGTGCGCCGTGGGCACCTGCATAAGGTACCACCACGGCAGGGCCAAGGAGGCCACATGGAGGCTGACGCCATGATAAGCCTGTACGCTTGCCCGGTCTGCAAGGCCGAGCCCGAATGCGGCGCAGAGCAGTGGGAGACAGGCACGGTCTACGTCGCCAGGTGTCTGTGCAGGATGGCCGTCGGGAGGTCGTGGGCCGACCTGATGCGCCGGTGGAACCGCCTGTCCTGCTCGGACGACCCCGCGACCCCGGAGGACTGCCTATGACCGAGTTGCAGGAGGCCAGGGAGGCCATACTGGAGGCGGTCGACGCGATGGAGAAGGCCCGCGACAGCCTCAAGGACGCCGTCGACGCGCTCACGGGGCTGGAGGACAGGGACGCCGTGTCCATGAGGGAGTCCGCCCTCTACGCATGGGCCAGGCTCCCGATCCAGGCCGTCGAGAGCGCCGCCGCGAGGGGGAGGCGGAGAAGATGACCGAGGAGAACATCCGGAGGATGCGCGAGGCCGCCGGGAGGCTGATGGCCGACGGGAGGTGGAGGGCGTTCTGGGAGATCGAGCGCGAACTGTGCCCCCACGACCCCGGCGCCGTCACCGTGGACGCGATAGACCTCAACGCCGCAGTCATCGCCATGCGCCACGACGGCGAGCTGGAGAAGGATCCCGACGGCTCTTACCGCGCCCACGTCCGGCGGAGGCCCTACGAGTGCAAGATGGCCCTTATATGGCTGGCCAAGGACCTGGAGGCCCATGCGATGCACGCGGAGTGCTCCAGGGAGGCCGAGGGCTACTTCCTGGCCCGTGGGGACCTCATAGAGGCCATGAGGACGATAGAGGCGGCGATGGAGTCCAGGTACGAGGACGACTGCCGGAAGGCGATAAGGAGGGAGGCGCATGACGGTTGCCGAGAACGTCCTCAAGGCCCTCGAGACGGGCCCCAAGACCCTCACATGGCTCCAATCCCATTGCGCCCCGCCCGCCCGCTGGCCCGACACGCGCCCGAAGGACATCTCCGGGATCCTCGCCCTCATGGTGAGCGAGGGGACCATCGACGTGCAGGAGTGGGTGCCGGAGAAAGGCAGGTTCGTCCCCGTGTACAGGAGGCGCAAGGCATGACGTCCTTCCGGGTGCACGGCTCTGCGGGCGGGAAGGTGGCCGTCGTGATGATCGACCACAGATGGCACGTATTCCGCCTGTCCGAGGCCGAGGCCGCAGAGCTCGCCCGCATGATCCAGGCCGAGCTCGAGAGGAGGCGCAGGCCATGAACGGCGCGATATAGTACCACCTCGCAGACTGGCGGTGCGTCGAGATCCCTGTCATCGACCTCGTGCCCTACGAGTGGACCGTCGGCTGGCACATCAACGCCCGCGTCGTGTCCATCCTCAAGTCCGACGCGGCGCAGAGGTCCAACGAGGCCATGCACGAGACCGTGAGGGCGCTGAAAGAGCTCCTGGACGAGGGCAAGGTCGAGAGAAGATTCAACGGGTTCACCGAGTGGAGGCGCAAAGCATGAGCGGCAGGGAGTGGGAGAGGGAGTCCGTCGCCCGCTACCGCGAGGCCGTCATGTCCGTCCTCGCCGACGGAGGATGGCGCAGGGGCGACGAGATACACGCCGCCGTCCTCCCCGCCGTGCATGACCGCCATGAGAGCCTGTCCGTGTCGCTGTGCCTCGACGTGCTGGCCATCGCCAGGAGGGAGATCGACATGAGGAAGGTTGAGAGGGACGGGATGCTGATAGACTTCGAGTTCAGGCTCCATAGGGACGAACCCGTGCGGAAAGCGTACACGTTGGAGGACTTCGCATGAGGTGGGGGATGGACGAGGTCCCGCTCCTGGCCGTCACCCGCTACGCCCTCGGGGGAGAGGAGCACAGGCTGACCGTGGTCATCGCCCTCGACCTGCTCCTCCGCAGGTAGTGCAACGCCATCGCCGAGGGCCATCTCAGGGAGGACCTGGGGACCACGTGCCAGAAGCGCACCCTCCGCATGGTCCTGTACGGCTCCAGATGGGCGATGGTCAAGGAGGTCAGGATGCTGGAGGCGGGGGACCGATGGCGTTCCCGGTATTCAGGCCGTGCCCGCTGTGCGGCGGCGAGCCTGTGGCATCATGGGACGTCGTGACGGTCTACGACCCCGACGAGTACGACGCGAGATGCCCCCCGTTCCGCCGCCAGCCCGTCGTGGCCGTCAGATGCGATGCGTGCGGGCTTCGCCTAGAGAGGCCCACCGCCAGGGTCGTGGCCAAGGCCGAGCACCTGGCCCATATGGAGGGGTTGGCCGAAGTCTGGAACATGAGGTGGGGCCCGTGACCCTCTTCGTGGCCGGGGAGCGCTTCACCGAGGCGGACGGCACCGAGTGGGAGGTCATGGAGGTCACGGCCCGCGGCGTCATGCTCCGGAAGGGCCCCAGGCCGGACGAGGGGCGCTGCCACACGGAGGAGATCCGCGGGCTGCTGACCCCGGATTGGAAAAGCATACGCCATTTCGCCTACGAGTCGGGCTGGCCTACGCACACGTGCTACGGAGCGCTGTCCAGGCTCCAGCGGCAGGGGGTGGCGGAGTGCAGGACCAGCCGGAGCTGCGCGCACCCGATCACGGAATGGAGGCTGAAGGCACGACCGGCTGCGGGCATATCCAGATCAGGCGGAGGGATGGGGGACGAGGCCGTGCCCCGCCCGCCCGAGGTGCTACGAGCCGGCCCTCCTGGCGATCCGCGACCTGACCGAGGCCGCATCGCCGGGGCTCGGGAGCAAGGAGGCGCTGGAGACCTTCGTGAGGGAGATGTGCGACGTGCTCGTGCGCCATCCGTGGGTGAGGGAGGCGCTGGAGGCCGGCGAGTGCCCGGTGACCGTGGGCCCGGACGGGCACGTGTCCCTCTCGCCCGAAGAAGGCTGGCGCCGACGGGGACGGCCCCGGATTGCCCCTAAATAACGCCGCGGCCGTAGTAAGCCCACCGTAACGGAGGGTAGACCGTGGAATCAGACGCCGGGGTGGCCCATGGCAAGGGCCGACAACCCCTACTTCGACAAGGCCAAGGGGAGGACCAAGGCCTTCCTGGTTCTCAACAGGAGGGGCATCGACAGGACGAGGTAGCTCGCGTCCTGCGGGTACCAGCGGAAGGAGATCGCGGTGAAGCTCGGGGTGGCCTACGACACCTGCATCAACGGGGCCAACCGGGAGAAATTCGACCTGGCTGTAAAAGAGGGGGAGGTCGACTATTCGTGCTCGATCCGCAACAAGGCCATGGAGCTCATGGAGCAGGGGAACGTGGCGATGACGATCTTCCTGTGCAAGGCCGTCCTGGGCATGAGCGACCGCCCCGAGAGGGAGCTCCCGGAGGCCTCCCCGCTGGACGGCCTGGCGAAGGCCCTGGAGGGGTCGAGGTGACCGAGATCCTCCTGCCGTCCGACCCCGAGGTCAGGGACAGGTGCGCCCGGTCGATGGCGTCGAGGGCGTTCCTCACCGTGTGGGAGGGGGCCGTCAGGTCCGGGAAGACCGTGTGGGCCCTGTGCGCCTTCGCGCTGTACGCGACCCGCTCGCCGGACGGGGACTTCCTGCTGTCGGCGAGGACCACGGCCACCGCCGAGACCAACTGCATCACGGGGGACTACGGCCTCCTGTCGCTGATCCCGGGGGCGGAGTACCGCACCGTGGGCAACGTCCGGATGGTCCGCTTCAGGACCAGGCAGGGGGAGAAGCGCATCCACGTGGTCGGGGCTTCGGACATCCGCTCGTACATGGTCATCCGCGGGGCGACCTTCGGGGGGTGGCTGGCGGACGAGGTGAACATGCACGACAGGCGCTTCGTATCGGAGGCGCTGAACCGCACGGCGATGTCCCACGACCGCCGGCACATGTGGACGCTGAACCCGGACGACCCCGGCCACTGGATCTACTCGGAGTACATCGACCGCTACGAGGCGATGGACGCCGGGGAGAGGGCGGAGCTCGGCGGGTTCGAGCACTTCTGGTTCAGGCCCTTCGACAACCCCGCCATGACACCCGCGATGCTGGCGTCCCTGTCGAGGCAGTACCCCGAGGGCACGCCGTTCCACACCCGCTACGTCCTCGGCATGAGGTGCGTGGCGGAGGGGAGGGTGTACCCGTTCTTCGGGCCGTCCTGCGTGGCTGAGCCCCCGGAGGGGGTCCGGGCGGAGTTCGCGTCGATAGACTTCGGCAGCGTCCACCCCACGGCGATGGGGTGGTACGGGAGGTCCCCCGACGGGACCTGGTGGAAGGTGGCCGAGTGGGGGCCCACGCCGGAGGAGTCCGCGAGGATGACCGTGGCCGACTACATGGACGCCTTTGAGAGGGAGACGGAGAGGCTGGGCGGGATCCGCAGGGACCGCCTGACGATAGACTACGGCGGGGGCGGCGAGGCCCTGGTGAGGGAGGCGGAGCGGAGGCGCTGGTACCCCGTGAACCCGGACAAGTCGGTCCTGGACGGGATTCAGGCCACGGCCATGGCGCTGGCCTCCGGGGCCCTGAGGGTCTCGCCGTCCTGCCGGAGGACGATAGGCGAGCTCTCCTCCTACCACTGGAGGGAGGGGAGGGGCGAGACGGCCCCGGACAAGGTCCGCGACGACTTCGCCGACGAAACGCGTTACGCGGTCTCGACCTTCATCGAGCCGCGGATCAGGAGGAGGAGACGATGGAGTCGGACATGATCAGGACCTCCGAGGAGGTCACCGAGAGGAGCGTCAAGGCGGCGTACCAGGAGTGGAAGGGCAGGCTGGAGAGGCTGAGGAGGCTGGACAGGGCGTACAGGACCGGGCAGGTCGGGGACGCCACGGAGTACGTCGTGAACCAGTGCAGGTACATCAGCGACACGAAGGCGGCGTACACCTGCGGGATCCCGCCGGCGTACACCTGCGACGAGGGGGACACCGCGGCGGAGGCGGCGATCTCCGTCATGGCGGACGAGGTGAAGGAGCAGACCGACCAGACGATCACCTCCCTGTGCTCCCGGTACGGGAGGGCCTTCGAGCTCGTGTACCTCAGGGAGGCCGGGGACGGCTCCCTGGTCCCCGACAGCGAGGCGGTGTCCCCGCTGGACGCCTTCGTGGCCTACGACGGCGCCATCAAGCCGGACAGCGTGTTCGGGGCGGTCCACTACGTCCGGGAGAGGGAGGACGGCACGGAGGTCCACATGCTCGACATATACGACAGGGCGGAGAGGACCACCTGGACGCAGTCGGCCGACGGGAGCTCCGCGTGGACCAGGGGCGAGAGCGCCCCGCACGGGTTCGACAGGGTCCCGCTCATCGAGTACCGGAACAACCCGGAGGCCTTCGGGGACTTCGAGGCGGTGATGCCGATACAGGAGGCGCTGAACCACATCGTCAGCGACAGGGTCGGCGACAAGGACCGCTTCGCGGGCGCGTACATGGTCTCCAAGGGGTTCTACTTCGGGGACACCCCGGAGGAGGTCCAGGAGAGCGTGTCGCGCATCAAGGACCAGAGGGTGCTGGGGATACCGAAGGACGCCGACCTGTCCTACCTGGTCAAGACCTTCGACGAGTCCTCGGTGCAGGTGCTGGTGGACGACCTGACCTCGGAGCTCCACACGATCTCGCAGATCCCGGACCTGAGCGACGAGAGCTTCGCCGCCAACGCCAGCGGGGTGGCCATGAGGTACAAGCTCCTCGGGCTGTCCAACCTGTGCGAGGCGTTCCTCGCCCAGCACAGGAAGGGCTTCGTCAGGAGGTGCAAGCTCTTCCTCCACGCCATGTACGGGAGGACGGACGCGGCGGACGTGTCCCGCATGAGGTGCACGTTCAGGTTCAACCTCCCGGCGGACGAGGCGTACGAGGCCCAGGCGCTGCAGCAGTACGTGGCCATGGGGGTGCTGTCCAAGCGCACCGCCATGAGCCAGTGCCCGTACGTGGACGACCCGGAGCTGGAGAGGGAGAGGATCGCGTCCGAGGCCGACGAGGAGGCCGACGCGTACGCCCGGAGGACGGAGGACCTGGTCCAGGCCGGGGGCGAGGAAGCCCTGAGGAGCCTCGGGGATGCCGAGGAGCGACCGCGAGGTGCTCGAGGAGGCCCTGGGGTACCAGAGGCTGACCCAGGGCATGCAGGGGCGCATAGCGCGCGTCCTGAGGGGAGGGGTCGACGACCTCCTGGACAGGATGTGCGGCCTGTGCTCCCGCTACGGGAGGGAGATCGGGGACCCGGCGGGCGCGGCCCGCTGGCTGTCCTCCATGTGGGGCCCGTACGACGAGGAGTGGCTCTCGAAGTACGCGGACAGCCTCCCGGAGCCTTTAAGGGGCAAGTGGGAGGCCGTCCTGAGGGCGCCCCGCTTCGACCGGGCCATCAGCAGGCGCAAGGCCATTGCCTACGCGTCCCGCATGTGCATGGACCGCATAGAGCACGGCGTGAAGGAGGCGTCCGGCCCTCCCCTCGGGAGGGTGGCGCGGGAGGCCTCCATGCGCACGGCGCACCAGGTGCAGACGTCCGCCGGGGTCGGCTTCTCGTTCGAGCTGCCGAACCAGGGGCAGATAGAGCGGGTGATGAGGTCGTCGGGCATATCCAAGCAGATCAAGGGGTTCTCGCAGGCCAACGTGGAGCTCGTCGAGGACCGCGTCGTGAGGGGGCTCCTGGCCGGGGCCAGCATCGACGACATAGCCGCCGGGATCCGGAGGGACTTCAGGGACATGTCCCCGGCGAGGGCCCGCAGGATCGCGAGGACCATGACCACCGACTGCGCCGCGGAGGCGAAGCTCCGCGAGTACGGGGAGCTGGGCGTGGAGGAGTACGAGATCGTGTGCACCCTGGACGAGCGCACCTGCCCGACGTGCGGATCCATGGACGGGAAGGCCTTCCCGGTGAAGGGGGACCATCCCAGGCCGAGCTTCCACCCCAACTGCCGGTGCGTCGTCGTCGAGAGGCTCCCCAAGGATTGGACAGAGAAGATGACCAGGGCGGCCAGGGACGAGAGGGGGAAGACGGTCCAGGTGCCCCGGTCGATGACGTACGGCGAATGGAAGGAGAGGTTCGCGAAGCCTGCTGGGACGCAGGCGAAGCCCGTCAAAGCCCAAAGAAGCCCATCCAAGGCGAAAGGAGGTCAAAAGGCACCCAAACCCGTACAAGGGAAGAAGACGCAACAGAGGCCCGCTGTGGGCCAAGGAAACGGGAATCCAGCGCGGATACAGCCACAGCCCGTGCAGGAAATGATCAGGTCCGCGCAGGATCCCGTCGCCGATCTGACCGTTTCCAGAACGGAAACGGTTCGTAGGAAGGATTCCATCAGCGAGGGCAGGAGAGCCTCGGCGGAAAAGATAGACGTGGACAGGCTGGGGAACCTCAAGGAGAAGCTTCACGGCAAGGACTACGACAACGTGAAGAAGGCGCTGAGGAGCTCGGACGACCTGGCCAAGAGGGCTTGGAAGAGCGTCGGCTCGAACCTGAAGATATCGAAGACCAGGCTGGACAATGAGGAAGAATCGTCATTTATCCCGGGTGTTGGCATTCTCGTAGATATCAGAGAGGATTCGAAGGGGATGTCTAGACTTCAAATAGATCCAGAATCGGGGAGGATGAGGTCCTACAGCATTCCTCCCTATAGGGAGTTCTGGCACGAAATGGGGCACAGCATGGCCTACGCCATCGCCGAGCGCAATGGGATGGCAGGGCCTATGAGGGACGTGTCAACCGAGTATGTCAGCAAGGTTCACGGGTGCACGCTCGACGAGATGATCGTCATGGAAACCAAGGCATTGGTCGAGAGGCGCAGAAAGGAAATGGGCTCGTTGCTGCGGAAAGCAAGCTATGATGTGGCATATGACAGCATATCTAACATGTTATTCGAGATGAATCCAGAAGCTGCCGTAGGGATATCTGACATACTCAATGGGGCCACGAAAGGAAAAATCAAAGGCCCGTTCAAGCATGAGAGCTCTTACTGGGACGGAAGTAAAGGAGGAACTCCCTGTCCGCCAGGAATCGAGGCATTCGCCGAGATTACTTCGGCGATGATGACCAACCCCAGGGCGATAAAAGAAATAAAGAAGTACTTCGGACAGTCTCTGGAGATTTACTACGAGATTCTCGAGGAGGCGGGAAATGGCGACCTATGACGACGTGCGGGGCGTATGTTTGAAGTATCTCAGGGAAGTCGAGCACGCAGATCGCGGTTCGATAGAGACGCACTACGTTGAACTCGTACAAGGATAGAAAGTCCCAGAGGAGAGGTGCCAGGAGCTAGTGGACTTCATGCACGACTGCATCAGGCGTGGCCACTGGGCGATGCCCTGGGAGCCCGGCCCGTACCCCTACTCCGACGAGGACCCGCCGGACATCAGGGTCGAGATGAGGTACAAGCTCCCGTGGCCCAACACGGTGTACGGCGCCGACTACTGGGAGTCCGAGGTCGTCTGGACGTGCAGGGGCGACGTCATCGACCGCTCGTAGGCCGAGGAGTTCTACGAGAGCAGGGGCCTCCCCATCCCGGTCAAACCCGATTGGAAGGGGGACGGACAGAGGGGAGTGGACATGCGCCTGTACATCCCCATCCCCGATCCCGACCTCTCCGGCGACTGGTGCATGATGAGCAACGGGCAGATGACGATAGAGGAGGCCCACGAGGTGTGGGACAAGCTGGGGCTCGTATGGCGCGGCGACGACTGGACCCCGCCCGAGGGGTGGCGATGACCAGGTTCATCTTCACGGGCTCACCCGAACGCTACCAATGCCCTACCAGCACCCTACCAGTTTGACATCCCTCCGGCATGGCCGTCCGGGCCTCCGCCGCCCCTAAATCCCTTCCCTTCCTTCCCGCCTACGCCGCAGGGCGGTTTTCCTCAGTGCATCCGTCCGCCTGCGGCTTCCTTATCTGTCTTGCATCAGACAAATCCGCATGCCGTGTGTCCACACGCCACGGGAGCTTCTTTCGCCTCTGTCCGAGGTCGGACATCCATCCCCTTCGGCGGGCCCCGGATTGCCCCTAAATAACGCGCGAATCATAGCCGATACCACCGTAACGGAGGGTAGACCGTGGCAGACACGCAGACTCAGGATCCCGGGCAGGGCCAAGCCGCCGAGCCCGACCAGGCGCAGGCGCAGGACCGGCCGCAGCAGGTGACCTTCACCGAGGACCAGCAGAGGGCGCTGGACGAGATAATCTCCAGGCGCATCGGCGAGGTCCGGGCAAAGCACGAGGCCGAGGTGAGGGCGCTCAAGGAGGGGCACGCCAAGGCCCTGCAGAGGGCCCAGATGGACGAGGAGGCCAGGCTCAAGGCCGAGCAGGAGGACGCCATCCAGTCCCTCACCAGGAGGGCGGAGGACGCCGAGAGGGGGCTCAGGCTCGCCACCGCGCAGAGGGCGGTGGTGGAGGCGGGGCTCCCCGCCGAGATCGCCGGCACCCTCATGGGCGCCGACGACGAGGCCACCGCGAGGAACATCGCGGCCGTCCGCAAGGCGGTCGACGAGAGGGCCTCCGCGCTGTACGCCGAAAGGGTCGCCAAGGGCATCCCCAGGGCGCCGGCGCAGGGCGCCGCCGGATGGGAGACGGAGCTGAGGTCCGCCATGGGCCTCCCCCCGAAGGGGAAGGAGCGAAGAGAGAATGGCAGCAGGAAGCTACAGCGACGCCACCAACCAGGGCAACTCCCTGGCGGGGCTCACCAAGCACGTGACCGACTACCTCGACGAGGTGGTCGCCGCGTCCGCGAGGACCGCGGACCTCGTGGCCAGCCCGTCCCTCGTGAGGGCCGGGGGCACCGCGAACACCGTCAAGGTCGGGACCATCACCATGGACGGCCTCGGCACCTACTCCAAGAAGGACGGGTACCCCACCGGGTCCGTCAGCCTCACCTGGCAGACCATGGAGCTCGCGTACGACAGGGCCAGGCAGTTCAACCTGGACGCCGTCGACCTCGCGACCAAGGACGACGCCATGACAGCGGCCTACACCATGGCCGAGTTCGTCAGGCAGAAGGTGGTCCCCGAGATAGACATGGTCAGGATCGCGAAGGCCGCCCAGGGCGCGGTCTCCGCGTCCCAGATCACCTACGGGTTCACCGCCTCCGCGGCCAACACCGTCGGCGCCATCATAGACGCCATCGACACCGCCAGGGACGGGGCCCAGGCCGACGAGGGCACCGTGGTCTTCGTCGACAGGGCGCTCAAGCCGTACATCTCCAAGTCCAGCGAGGTCTCCAGGACCGTGGACCTGAAGAACGGCGGGGCGGCGCTGTACACCGCCGTCAACGAGATCGACGGGGCGAAGATAGTCTACTGCCCCTCGGCCTACATGAAGAGCGCCTGGACCGCCTACGACGGCGTGACCAACGGGCAGACCTCCGGCGGGCTCACCGCCGCATCCGGCGCCGCGACCCTCAAGATCGTGGCCGTCGCGAAGGGGTGCGCCCAGGGCGTGGTCGCGCACAACGTGGCCAGGATAGTCACCGACCCCGACGACATAGACGGCGTGAAGGTCAACTACAGGATCTTCCACGACTGCTTCGTGCCGTCCAACAAGGCGGCCGGGATCTGCGCGGTGGCCTCGAGCGCCGCGCCGAACTGAGGCGGACATGGCGAGGGCGGACGTCCTGGCAGCTGTGGCGCTGAGGCCGACCTACGCGGCGCTCCCCTCGGGGCTCCTGGAGTCGGCCGTCGAGGAGGCGGAGTCCGCCTTCCGCGACTACGCCGGCAGGGAGGCCCCGCAGGAGGCGCTGTCCGTCCTCGTCGACCTCGCGTGCATCAGGCTCTCGATGCTCGGGGCGGAGGGCAGCTCCTCGGCCTCGGAGGGAGGGATCTCCCGCACGTGGGACGCGCTCCCGCAGAGCCTGAGGGACCGCATGGACAGGTACAGGAGGCCGTTCCTGTGACGCCCCTGTGCCTGGGCGCCTCCTCGTGGACGGTCCTCCGCAGGGAGGAGGCCGAGGACCGCGGGGACGCGTACGAGACCTGGAGGGAGGACGGGGCCGTCACGGCCCGCCTGTGCCCCAGGGCGGTGTCCGCGTCCCAGACCGAGGACGGGATCTCCTACGACGCCAAGGCGGACGTCTACGTGGTCGGGGACTCGTCCCTGGCCCCGGGGGACCGCCTGTCGGCCGGAGGGGAGACGTGGCAGGTCACCTCCTCCTTGAAGACCTCCGGGGGCTCCACCCTGGAGGCAGCGAGGGTGCGCCATGCCCGAGACGTCCCTGGAGTGCGACCTGTCCGGCTTCGAGAGGCTGGCCGAGGGCCTGTCCGTCCGGCTGGCCGGGGAGCTCCCCGCCACCATGGCCCGCATAGGATCCCGCGCGCGGGACGTGGCGCAGGGCATGGCAGCCGTGGACACCGGAAGGCTGCGCGCGTCGATAGCGGAGGCCCACGGCAGGGACGGCCCGACGCTCTGGGCCCAGATAGGGACCAACGTGGAGTACGCCCCGTACGTCGAGTTCGGGACCGGGCGCAAGGGCTCGGCCGAGTACACGGACTCCCAAGGCGACGTGCACGCCGTCCCCGGGATGTCCTTCCGCGACGACTGGGCAGGAGTGCCTCCCCGCCCGTACATCCGGCCGGCGGTCTACGACTTCCTGCCCCTGTACAAGGCGATGATAGAGGACGCCGTCAGGAGGTCCATGGGATGATGGAGGCCATGGAGTCCATCCGCGAGGAGGTCGAGGGATGCGGGGTCAAGTGCTACCTCTCCTATCCGAAGACGGATCCTGAGGGGGACTTCGCCGTCCTCTCCATGACGTCCTCCGTTCCGAAGGCGGTCGACTCCTCCGGGGTCGAGTATGTGACGACAACCGATTACAGCCTGCACCTCTACACCGAGGGCTCGCAGCGCGATTCGTTGAGCAAGGCGGAGGAGATCGCCGCGCGCCTCTCCCTGCTTCACATCAGGCGCCTGGGCCTGTCGGGGGCGTACTCCGGCGACAGGGGCCGGCTTTACCGGGTGCTCAGCCTGGAGCACACCGTGGACGAGCGCGGCATAGGATACATGGAGCGATAATCATGCCGGAAGCGTATCTTACGCAGGGGGAGACCCTGGAGATCAAAGTGTCGAACAGCTGGAAGAACATTGGCAAGATCGTGTCCTCGCCGGAGATAGGGTCGACGCCGTCCAAGATAGACGCCACGAACCTGGCGTCCACTCAGATGGTCTACGTGGCCGGGATACCCGACTACTCCAGCGAGCTTACCTGGACCCTCAACGCGGATGCCCTCGGGACCGCTAACGGAAACACCGCCGTCCTGAACTCGCTGAGCTCCGACACGGTGTACAACATCAGGGTCACCAAGGCCAAGATCGGAGCCGTGATAACTTTCGACGGCTTCGTCTCCTGGGCGTTCGGGGCGGCGTCGGTCAACGGCCTGCAGACCATAGTGCTCAAGATAACGCCGACCAGCCCGTTCACCGTGGCGGCGGCGAGCCGAGGCGGTCCCGATGCCCGAGGAAGCACAGGCCATAACGACGCAGTACGAGTCGCTGTGGATTGGCCCCTCCTTCGCATACGGCGCCCTGAAGGAGGTCAAGTGGGTGGTGTCCTCGCCTGAGCTGTCGGCCACGCCTCCGAGGGTGGACGCCACCAACTTCTGCTCCGAGCAGCGCACGTACGTCGTGGGCCTGCCCGACTACGCGGTCGACATGGAATGGGTCTGTAACTGCCAGGCCTCGGCCAACCCCAGCGGAAACCTGGCCCTGCTGATGAGCCTGGACCCCGACACGGTGTACTGCGTGGAGAGGAGGCTGTATGCTGCAGGGGTGAACGTCAGGATAAGGGGGCGCGTCTCATGGGCGCTGAGCGGCGCGTCGGTGAACGGGATCCAGCAGGTGACAATCAAGGTCACGCCTGAAGCAGACCTCACCGTGGTACCCGTGGAGGTCTACCAGGGCAAGGCCGCGGTGTACTACGCGGGATCCATCGTCGAAGGAGCCGTCGTCACGCTCGACGGGAGCTCCGCAGCCTCGTGGGACGTCGCTCTCCTCACCTACGGCCCCATCCCCTCCCGCCAGACGGTGAAGTCCCTCGCGCAAGTGGGGTCGGAGGCGCAGCCCTCCGTCTCGCTCGCCGCCCCTGCTGGTTACGCATTCGGCGGCTGGTGCGAAGACCCCATCGGGGAGGGAAGGACGTTCCAGCCGGGGGACAGGGTGTTCGTGCCCTATGCCCCGCTGAGGCTGTATCCAGTCCTGGTGCCCGAGGAGGCCGTGCAGAGCCTCTCGAGCCCTGCCGTCATGCCGTCGGGCGGACTGCAGACCGGCAGCTTGGCCTTCCCCGCGGCGCAAGGGTTGCAGCCGGTCCAGGACGCGCCGGGATCGACGGAGGCGGACGAGGCCGTGGAGGAACAGGAGGTATCCGAAAATGATGACATCTGAGACAGGGAAGGAATGGGAGCCCTGTCCCGACAGAGCGGAGACCATAGCGCGCATCATGGAGATGGAGAGGCGCGGGGAGACCCTGGCCGGGGCCGTGGATGCCCTGGCGAAAGGGGGCCAGCGCATCACCGACGCGGAAAGGGTCCTCGCGATATGCGGGACCGACTACGCCGGGTTCCTCGACATGGGGTTCCGCTACGAGGACCTCGTCAAAGTCGTGGAGGCCGTGTACGAGGCCGTGGGGTTTACGGCGAGGCGGAAGGCCTCCCCTCGCCGTACCGCAGACGCCTGATCCTAGAGATCGCGAGGGGCGGCAGGGCGACCGACGCCCTTGCGGCGATAGCCGCCGCCGAGGGGATCGCCGCCCCCCTCGAAACCCTTTCAGACGCGATTCTTCTGAGATCTTCCGCCCGCGCCTGGGAAGCCAGACGCGACGCCGCCACGCTGTACGCCATGGCCAGGGTGGCCTCCGGGGCGGGAATCGACTACTGGGACGCCGTGACCCATCTTTACACGGCACAGGAGATGGAGGACATCAGGATGAGGAAGGCAATGAGCGAGGCCACGGCCAAGCAGATGCAGGCGGTGAAGGACATGACGGACATGGCCAGGCACAGGCAGGAGGGATCCCGTGACTGACTTCGAGGCCTCCGGGAGGATCACCCTGGACACCAGCCAGTTCGAGGCCGCGGCGGCGAGGGTCAGGTCCGCCAACGAGGGCATGTCCCGCAGCTTCGAGGAGTCGAACAAGGGGATCGCCGGGTCCATGGGGCGCCTGGGAGGGAGGCTGTCCTCCCTGGCGTCCGCGGCCACGGGGCCCCTCGGCATGATCGCGAGGGCGGCCGTGGACACAGCGAGGAGGGTCTACGACCTGTCCATGTCGCTGGCGAGGGTGGCCGACGACGCCGCCGACGTGGACGCATACCTGAAGAGGACGTTCGGGTCCAGGGCCGGGGAGGCGAAGCGCTGGGCCGCCGAGACCGCGGAGGCCTACGGCGCCTACACGGCGACGGTGGAGTCCTACTACACCCGCATGTACGAGGCCCTGGCCGGCTCAGGCATGGGCAGAGATAAGGCGCTGGCCGCGGCGCAGGACCTGGTGAAGCTCAGGTACGACCTGTCCGCCGTCCTCAAGTGGTACGGGGAGGAGCAGATAGAGGGATGGCTCACCGACATCGCCGTGCAGGGCAAGGAGGAGGCCTTCAGGAAGCTCCTGCCCGGGCGCGAGTTCGAGGCGGCTGCCAAGGAGCTCGGGCTATACAGCGAGTCGATGAGCGAGGCGGAGAGGCGCATCGCCATGCTGAGGATCCTGTCGGAGGAGTACGGCGACGAGCTGGGCTCCTGGACAGAGAACCTGAAGACGGCCAGCGGGGCCAGCGAGCGCCTGGACGCGTCGGTCAAGCGCCTGAGCGAGTCCATAGGGTCGGTCCTGTCCCCCGTGCTGGCAGCGCTCATCAACACGCTGGCGGACGTGGTCGACGGCATCAACGCCGTGGGGGAGGCCATAGGGGGCCTGCTGGGCAGCGGGGACAACGACCTGGCCGACGCCGCCAGCCTCGCCAGGGAGGTTTCCGACGCCATGAGGCAGCTGAAGGAGGACACCGACGCTGCCTCGGAGGCCTCCGCCGGCCTCGCGGGGTTCGACCGGCTGAACCGCCTCGACGACAAGGACTCCGGAGGAGAGGAGAGGAAGGAGTACGACTGGTCCGGGCTCAACGCCTGGATGCTCATGTGGCAGGCCGACGCGGAGGCCGCGTCCACGTCCGCCGACGATCTGTGGGCCGCCATCCTGGCCTCCGGGGAGACCACCGCCGAGGGCCTGAAGGGCCGCTTCGGGGACCTCTTCGAGTGGATGAGGTCCAACGCGACCGTGGACGTGGACGTCCAGGACTCGGCCATAGACACCGCGTACTCGAAGCTCTCCGAGACCGTGGCGCAGTACCGCTCCGCGGTGGAGTCGCTCGGGATAACCCTGGACGACGTCCCCGACCTGGCAGGGGCGTCCGACCGGCTCAGGGAGGCCTCGGAGCGGGTTTCCGCCCTGACCGTGGAGCTGGCCAAGGCCAAGGCGTCGGGGAAGGGGGCCGAGGCCGGAGGAATCGAGCAGGAGCTGGCCAAGGCGATCAAGGACCGGGACGAGGCGGAACGCCAGGCCAAGCTCGCCGAGTCGGTGGACGCACTGGCCAAGGCGTACGGCGCCGGAATCCAGGGGATATACGGCAAGCTCGCCGTAGACATGGGGGCCTACACAGGCCAGATCGTGTCCGCGCTGTCTTCCGGGTCCATCAGGGAGGTGAGGGAGGCCTCGGACGACCTGAAGAAGGCCGTCGGCGGGATCTCCATCCCCAAGTACGCCGACGAGGACTTCAGGGCGGACGTCAGGGACTGGCTCCAGGAGAACCGGACGAAGGTGGCGGCGGCGATCGGGGGGCTTCCCGAGGCGGCCGACATCGCCGACGTCCTGGCGGCGTTCGAGGGCCAGGGGATACAGGTCTCCGACACCGCGTCCCTGGGGGCCGCCGTCGCCATAGCGAAGCTCCTGGAGTCGGGAGGCACCCACGAGGACATAGAGGCGGTCGCGCGGGCCGTAGACTCGATAACCATAGCCGACTACACCTCCGCGCTCATAGAGCTCAAGAGCGCCGTTCTCGGGATTCCGGCCTACTCGGACCTGGGCCTCAGGACCGACCTGTCCAGATGGCTGTCGGAGAACGAGGACGGCGTGGCGAGGGCACTCAAGGACCTCCCCGTGAACTCCACCTCAGAGGACATCCTGGCGAAGTTCGCGGAGAACGGGGTGATGGTGGACGACCCGCAGGCGCTGGCGGCCGCCCAGGCCATATCCGCGCTCGCCGGGACCAGGACGCTCCTGGACCTCGTGAACGCCAGCGGGGGCGTGGCTTCCGCCGTGGCCGCCGCGCAGCTGGAGCAGACCGGCAACATCGCGGGCATGTCCGCCGACCTGTCACAGTGGATAGGCGACAACGAGGACGCCGTCACGGCCGCCGTCGGAAGGCTCCCGGTGGGGTCCGACTACCAGACGATCCTGGACGAATTCGAGAGCCAGGGGATCGACGTCGCAGACCCCAACGCCCAGGCCGCGGCCCAGGCCCTGTCGACCATGCCTCTCGACGTCTGGACGAGGGTCGGAGGGATCTCCGGCCTGCAGAAGGCCCTGAAGCCGGACGTCCCGGACATCTCGCCGTCGCTGGACGGCATCGCCGGAGCCATCAGCGGGATCGAGATCCCGGACCAGGAAGGGAGGTTCGACGCCCTCGAGAACATGATCGCCGGCATCGGCATACCGGACGACTCCAGCAGGTTCGACGCCATAGAGGGCATGCTGAGGGACATAGAGGCGGGCCTGACGGAGCTCAAAGGCGAGGGGCTGGCGCAGGCCGTGGAGGACGCCCAGGCCGAAGTCGACGAATGGGACAGGAGGCAGAAGGAGGCGGCCGAAAGATACGCCCAGAGCGTGTCGTCGCCGGGAGGGGCGCTCCCCGTGCAGAGCTTCCTGAGCGGCCTGCAGTTCGCCGGCGAGACCGTTTACAACGCGATCGGAGGCGCGAGGGCGGGCGGCGATCTGCAGAAGGCGAAGAACGAGGCCAGGGCCGTCCCGGAGACGGATCCGCTGGAGGGGCTGTCCCAGAGGATCCAGCTGAAGGGGTACGCCGAGCGCGGGACGTCGTGGTCGGGCCTCCCGGCGAGGCTGAGGCCCGCGGTGGACGCCGACACGTGGGAGGACGCCCTCCTCTATTACGCGGGCTCCGGCGGCGCGAAGAGCGACAGGTACTCCGACAGGAGGAGCGAGGTCCCGGCGAACTACAGGAACGCCATAGACGCCAGGATGGCCGGCGGCGTCCCCTTCGAGGGCCTGCCGAGGGACATCCTCGAGACGCTCGAGGGCCTGGGCATCCGCGGGTACGCCTCCGGGGGCGTCTTCGCCCCGAACTCCCCCGTCCTCGGGGTCCTGGGGGACAACAGGCGCGAGGTCGAGGTGGCCGCGCCCTACTCCACGATCGTCAGGGCCGTGAAGGACGCGATGGGCCTGGGGGGCCTGGGAGGGGGCTCCGCCTGCAAGGTCGAGCTGACCGCCAACATGGTGATCGACGGGCGCACCGTGGCCAGGCAGATCTACCCTTACATCATCGAGGAGGGACGCCGCGTGGGGAGGGCCCTGTGATGCCCCTAAATCCGTGCGAGGAGGTCCCCTGGCCATGACCGCCTTCATCACGATCAGGACGGCGGGCGGCACGTCGTGGTGGGAGGTCCCCTACCCCTCGGACTACCGCGTTGTCGACCAGCCGATCTACTCCAGCCAGAGCCAGCGCGACGCCAAGGGGACGATGCACCTCGACCTCATCGCCGTCAAGGCCCAGGTCACGGCGACGTGGAGCGCCATGAGCCCGGCGGCCTTCAAGAGGCTCTGCGACGTCACCGGGTCCGGGATGCCCGTGGACGTGCGCTACTTCGACCCGCAGGCGAACGCCGTGAGGGGCACGGCCGCCAACCCCGTCAGCATGTACAGGGACACGTCCTTCGCCTACGCCCCGGTAGGGGGATGGAGGACCGCGGCCGGCGCCGGGGACGGCAGCTACCTCCCGGACAGCGGCGCCGACGTCGCCCTCCGCCCCAAGGCCTACAACTGCACCATCACCCTCACGGAGATGCGACGATGGCAGACCCCACGCTGGAGGATTTCCAGGCCGAGATGGCGAGGAACGCCAGGCGCATCGTCATGAGGGTCAGGATCTACGCCGACTACACCTGCGCCGACAAGGTCATCGGGTACACCGGGTCCAGGGTGGTCAGCGCGGAATGGGTGGAGGAGGCCCACGTGCCGGGGACCCGCCGCAGGCTCGGGGAGTGCACCGTGGTGATCAACGCCGGGACGACTCACGCCGGCGCGCCGTTCGTGACCGACGACGCCGACGAGGAGGGGACCGGCATGGTCAGGACCGGCATGGCCCTGCGCCTCTTCATGTTCGCCGGGGGATACGAGAGGCTGTGCGCCACGTACGTCATCGACTCGGTGGAGAGCAGCTCCAAGGGGACCGTGCTCCACGGCACCGACGTCATGGCCGCCCTGGACATCGCCTTCTCGAGGTACCTGGCGCTCACGACCGCCGACACCTGGTTCGGGCGCGCCGTCACCGGGACGCCCGCCGCGTCCAGGAAGCGCTTCGCCCCGAGGTACCCGGTGACGGCGATCCGCGACAGGGTGGAGACCTTGGGCATGCCGAGGGCCAGCGTGGTCTACGACCAGAACCCCAACGGGGCGACCAGCCCCACGTACACCTTCGGCGACGACTGCACCCTGGGGGACGCCATCATGAGGATGGGGCCCTTCTACGGCGCAGACCTGGTGCAGCAGCGCGACGGCACCCTGAAGTGGCAGAGCCAGCTGGGCCAGGTCGACGAGATAGAGACCGACGTCTACGGCTACGGGGACGCCGCGAGGTCCAACGTGCTCACAGGGGTCGTCTACAAGGACCCGGCGGACGCGGCCTACTCCCATTCGCCGTCAGGCTCGGACCTGTCCGACCCGCTGGAGGTCGACGCGCTATTCCTGTCCCTGCGCGGCAGCGTCGACGACCCCCTCCTGACGAGGCCGTTCCGCCAGTAGCACGGGCAGATCTACACTGTGACGATACCGGGCGACCCGTCGGTGCAGAAGGTCAACACCGGGACTGACGTGAGGGTCAAGCTCTACTCCGAGACATCCGGCGGGACCACGCGCACGTGGTGGATGCGCCCCTGCACCGTGGTCCACGTCTACGACGGGGGGTACACGGAGACGCTCCAGGGCACGGTCCTGGAGGCATGACAACCCCTAATTCCAACCTGGGGGATGGAGAACCATGGACATCGAGTTCATCAGCTACGTGAATCCGGAGCTCCTGGTCCTCATCCCCGTCCTCAACCTGGTGGGGGTCGCGATCAAGAGGTCCAACGCGGACGACAGCGTGATCCCGCTGGCCCTCGGGATCCTGGGGATGACGCTGGCCACGCTCTACGGCCTAGCCACCCGCGACGGCGGCTCCGTGGCGATGGTGCTCTTCGGCGGGATCGTGCAGGGGATCCTGTGCGCGGCCGCCGCCGTGTACGCCCACCAGGTCCTGAAGCAGGGGGGCGTCATAGCATGAGCGACTGGGAGTCCGTCGGGATGGTCGTGATAGCGCTGGGGGCCATCCTCGGCCTCGTGGCGACCATCTCCGGGCCCCTCGTCAAGCTCAACTCCGCCATAACCCGCCTCGAGACGGTATTGTCAGCCCTCCAGGACAGGATGGCCGACGCGTCCGGCACCCTCCGCGACCTGGACTCCCGCATGGACCGCGCCGAGACCACCGTCACCGAGCACGGCATGCGCATCGAGCGCCTCGAGGAGGAGTGCGCGCGGCGCGGGCACAGGCCTCAGGATTAAATCCCGGGTCGACGGTCGACACCTAAGCCGCAGACCGGCCCCGAGGGGCCGTGAGGGGTTTCAGCCCTCATCAGAAGGCGAATCCAAGAAGCTCCGCGACAATGCGCAGGGCTTCGGGGACCGGGGCTAGTTTTCCGGGCCACCCCCGGTCCTTCCTGTCATCCAGGACTTTCACCTCCCTTCAGATTCTCAGGACCTCGGCCCGGCACTGGGGAAGCCCTGCGCGCCGGACTCTCTGGCATTGTCATATGTGTGTTCTTGACATTTAATTAATGTTATTTTAATAAATAATTAAATATATTAGTAACACGGATATCCTCACGGGCATCTGCCCAGGAGGACGAGATTGAGGACAGTCGAGAGCTACAGGGGATTCGAGATAGTGGAGCTGGACGTGGACGGCGCGCCGGTGCACGTGATCCCGGGGATGAAGGAGCGCGTTTCGGACCCCGTCCTGGGGACCGTGGAGGAGGCCAGGTCCTTCATCGACGGGGAGCTGGCGGGGCGCGAGGCGCTGCGCGAGGCGAGGACCGTCAGGTGGAGGGCGACGGTCCGCTACCGCGGGAACTCCCTCGCGGTCACGATCCCGGTGAAGCTCGCGCGCTCGGCGGGGCTCCGGGACGGGGACGAGGCCGACGTGGCGCTGAGGAAGCTGCGATCAGAACAGGGGTGCGGCCGCGCCACAGATGCGGCCGACTACTCCGATGATTCCGAAAGGGAAGGGGAATCACAGGAGCGTGTGAATTATGGAAGGAACTCGTATAAAAAACGATGAGTCTTGTGTATGTGTATGTTTGTGTAGTGTTCCGAGGTGCGCCGAGCGTCTGCCGGAGTACCTGGAGGCTATGAAGGCTATGGGGCGCAAGCCTCTGACGATCAGAAACATGGCGGCGGCAGTCCGCCGGTGCTCCGCGATACTGGAGGCACGGAGCCCCGGAATATCTCTGGAGGAGGTCGGAACCGTGGATGTCATCGCGCTTCAACAAGCGCTGCTATGCCGCCACAAAGAGAGCAGCTCCAGGCTCTACATCCAGCTCTGGGGGGCGTTCGCCATGTGGTCGACCGGAATAGACCCGGTGAAGAAGGCGAAGCTCCTATGGAACGCCAGGTCTGACGTCGACCGCATCTGGATCACTGCGGACGACTACCGCGTCGTTTATTCTTCCGCGGAACCGAGGGGGCGCGTGATGCTGGCCCTGGGGGCGACCATGGGCCTCCGCAGAGGCGAGATGGCATCCCTGACCATGGGACAGATCCAGGACGGCAAGATCGAGATACACGGCAAGGGCCACGGGCCGCTGGGCAAGGTCGAGACCAGGCCGATGAGCGATGCCGTGAGAAAGGCCTTGGAGGAGTGGCTGCCAGAGAGGGAAAGGATATTGGCGAAGCACGGAGAGCACTGCGACAGGGTGCTGGTGTCATACTGCGGGAAGCCCATCGGCGAGGACTCCGTCGGAAACGCAGTCAGACGCCTAGGTTCCTCCTGCGGGATAAGGCTCACCACGCACAGCTTGCGCCGTCTCTACGCGGTCACGATGGACGAGGCGGGGATGGACCTGGAGACTATAGCGAGGATGATGCGCCACGCATCCCCGTACACGACATACTCGTGCTACCTCAAGGAGGACCTGCGCAAGATGACCGAGGCCGTCAGGGCGGTAGACGCCGCGTTGGCCCTGTGACGCATCTATACAATCCTTATATACAATCATTACATACCGTATTTCGCAGGGGACCACGTATTATTGACGTAGTACGTCCTGCCGTAGCGGTAGACTATGTCCATGCCACCCCATCATCCGATGCTGAAATAACCGTTACGGCAACCGCTATCTATTAGGACAGGGATGCGGCGGCATGTTCGACCTGTACGTCGTCACCGACCGTTCCCTGTCCAGAGGCCTCACCGACGCCCAGGTGGCCGAGCTTGCGTTCGCAGGCGGGGCAGACGCCGTCCAGCTGAGGATGAAGGACGCCGACGGGAGGGAGATGCTCGAGCAGGCGAAAGCCATAAGGAAGATCGCCGACGAGTATTGCAGGTTCTTCATAGTGAACGACAGGGTGGACGTCGCGATCGCCTCCGGAGCCGACGGAGTCCATCTCGGACAGAAAGACATCCCTGTCAGCGTCGCGAGGGACATGATGGGAGAGGATGCGTTGATAGGAGCATCCGTCAGCAGCCTTGAGGAGGCGATAAAAGCCGTGGAGGAGGGCGCAGACTACCTCGGAGTGGGGTCGGTTTTCAGGACTGCGACCAAGAAAGACGCGAATCAGGCCATCGGGCTCGGAGCGGTCCACCAGATATCCCATGGAGTGGACAGGCCGGTGGTAGCCATCGGCGGCATCAACCGCGGAAACATACAGGACGTCATCAGGGCGGGAGCGGACGCGGCGGCGGTCGTGTCGGCGGCCGTGGACCAGGACGACGTCAAAGGCGCGGTCCACGAGCTCAGGGACCTGATACTCAAGGTGAGGCCTCACGTCTCTCCTGACGACATGGGCGATACGCTGAAGCAAAGACTGATGTTCCGAGCGTTGTTTTCCATATATTAATATCAACCAATGTTATAACATGACGTGATTTCCACCAAGGTAGATGAAACCGCTTTCAAAATCCAACTGACCCGGAACGGCATAGAGGTCGTCACCGACCCCGTCCACCTGCGCATATGCGACCTTCTTAAGGGGACGGGCGGGATGAGGCCGTCAGACCTGTCGTCCGAGGTCGGAGTGGCGTCATCCTCCTTGCATTTCGTCTTGGATAAGCTTATAGACTGCGGCGTCGTCTCCCGCCACAAGCCCGACCCGGACAGGAAGAGCGTGGTCTACCGCATGTCGTCGACGACCGTCCTGGAGAGGAGAAATCCGCCTAGGGCCGCGGCGACGGATCCGTACCCGGTTCCGGACGAGGGGGCGTTCTCGTGGGGAGACCTCCTGATGACGTATCTGGACGACCTCGGAATAGAGTCTTCGTATTTCCAAGACCGCTACGCCGAATTCCTCTCGGAGCGCCATGGCGATACGGGAAGGGCCTTCAAACTGGAGGACGCGGTGTTCGAATCCAAGAAGACCGTCTCGAAGCTTACCGGCTACGGGATCAACGTCTTCTCCCTCAATCCGCTGACGATAATCATAGACGGGGACGGGAGCCTTCCGAGG
>JAEEGH010005275.1_pt1 | contig 32611 bp, 24 predicted proteins | sample 9134181 | NCBI WGS metagenome assembly JAEEGH01 (sample SAMN16246544, study PRJNA631951) | gut metagenome | biome: gut microbiome; feature: rumen; material: DP-attached | host: Bos | place: Iran: Karaj | collected 2018-10
CAACGAAATCCTGACATCACGACTGGTGGACCGTGTGCTCCGCCCGCTCTTCCCGTCAAACTATCACGCTGAGGTATTCGTGAATGTGATGCTGCTCTCTGCAGATGGTGTAGATCAGCCCGATGCACTGGCAGGTTTTGCTGCCTCTGCTGCTCTGGCCTGCTCAGACATTCCCTTCGAGTGCCCCATCAGTGAGGTGCGTGTTGCCCGCGTGAACGGTGAGTATGTGATCAATCCTACCTTCGAGCAGATGAAGGAAGCCGACATGGACATCATGGTCGGTGCTTCTGCCGAGAACATTATGATGGTGGAGGGTGAGATGAAAGAGGTGTCAGAACAGGATATGATCGGTGCCTTGAAGGCTGCTATGGCTGCCATCAAGCCGATGTGCGAACTCCAGACTGAGCTCTCTAAGGAACTGGGTAAGGATGTGAAGCGCGAGTACGATCATGAGGTGAACGACGAGGAGCTGCGTGAGCAGATGAACAAGGAGCTCTATCAGCCCGCCTACGATATCACCAAGCAGGCCCTTGAGAAGCAGGCTCGTGCTGAGGCCTTCGAGAAGATCCTCGCAGACTTCAAGGAGAAGTATGCTGCCGACCACGCTGACCTCACTGAGGACGAGCTGGAGGAGAAGTATGCGATGATGGATCGCTACTATCACGATGTAGAGCGTGATGCTATGCGTCGTTGCATCCTCGATGAGGGTATCCGTCTCGATGGTCGTAAGACCGACGAGATCCGCCCCATCTGGTGCGAGGTTTCTCCGCTGCCCATGCCTCACGGAAGCTCCATCTTCACGCGTGGTGAGACACAGTCTTTGAGCACCTGTACCCTGGGTACGAAGCTCGATGAGAAACTCGTTGACGACGTGCTGGAGCACGGTTATCAGCGTTTCCTCCTTCACTATAACTTCCCACCGTTCTGTACTGGTGAGGCCAAGGCTCAGCGCGGCGTAGGTCGTCGTGAGATTGGTCATGGTCATCTCGCATGGCGCGGTCTGAAGGGCCAGATTCCTGAGGACTTCCCTTACACCGTTCGTCTGGTGTCTCAGATCCTCGAGTCTAACGGTTCTTCTTCAATGGCTACCGTTTGTGCCGGTACACTCGCCCTGATGGACGCTGGTGTTCCTATGAAGAAGCCCGTTTCTGGTATCGCCATGGGTCTGATCAAGAATCCTGGTGAAGACAAGTATGCAGTACTTTCAGATATCCTCGGTGATGAGGACCACCTGGGTGATATGGACTTCAAGACCACTGGTACAAAGGATGGTCTGACCGCTACTCAGATGGATATCAAGTGCGACGGTCTGAGCTTCGACATTCTCGAGAAGGCTCTGATGCAGGCTAAGGCTGGTCGTGAGCACATCCTGAAGTGCCTCACCGACACCATCGCTGAACCGCGTGCAGAGATGAAGCCTCAGGTTCCCCGTATCGAGGCCTTCGAGATTCCGAAGGAGTTCATTGGTGCTGTCATTGGCCCTGGTGGTAAGATCATCCAGCAGATGCAGGAGGATACGGGTGCTACCATCACCATCGACGAGACCGACGGTGTGGGTAAGGTACAGGTATCTGCTCCCAATAAGGAGAGCATCGATGCTGCCATCGCAAAGATCAAGGCCATCGTGGCTATCCCTGAGGTGGGTGAGATCTACGAGGGAACTGTCCGCAGCATCATGCCTTACGGCTGCTTCGTAGAGATCATGCCTGGTAAGGATGGTCTGCTCCATATCTCTGAGATCGACTGGAAGCGTCTTGAGACCGTCGAGGAGGCTGGTATCAAGGAAGGCGACAAGATCCAGGTGAAGCTGCTTGAGATCGATCCTAAGACCGGTAAGTACAAGCTCTCTCACCGTGTACTGATCGAGAAGCCAGCTGACTATGTAGAGCGTCCTGCCCGTGGTGAGCGTCCTGAGCGCGGAGAGCGTCGCGATCGTGGTGAGCGTCGTGACCGCCGTCCCGATCGTGGTGATCGTCGCAATGGCGACCGTCGTGAGCGCCCTGAGCGTGGTGAGCACCGTCATCATCAGGAGGAGGCTCCGAAGGAGAACAATGAGGCTAAGGATCTCAGCGATTCACTCGATAATATGGACTTTTAAGCCGCTTAAAAGTTAAATAATCATAAAATCCTATTCGTCGGACTGCAAAGGCGCGCACGTATAATAAAATATGTGTACCTTTGCAGTCCGATTATTGAGGAGAGACTTAGAATCCTCATGGATTGAGGTGTGAATAGCGGTGTCTTTGGCCGGGCACAGTGGTTCGTGAATCGTCAGTCCAGCAAGGGATCTTATGATTCCTGTGCGTTCGTTAGACTTGCAGCCGGGCGTCAAACCTCGGATGTGGGTTTATGTGCGTACATTAATTATTAAGTTAAACTGTTTTTTAGTAGTAAAATTAAAATTTAAAATGAACACTTTAAGTTACAAGACGCTTTCCGTTAATAAGGAAACAGCAAAGAAGGAGTGGGTGGTGATCGATGCCACAGACCAGGTTGTTGGTCGTCTCGCTTCTAAGGTAGCAAAGCTGATTCGTGGAAAGTACAAGCCAACTTTCACGCCGCACGTTGACTGCGGTGACAATGTAATCCTTATCAATGCCGATAAGGTGGTATTCACTGGTAAGAAAGAGACTGATAAGGTCTATACCCGCTACACGGGCTATCCTGGTGGCCAGCGCTTCCAGACTCCCGCCGAGCTTCGCAAGCGCAATGGTGGTGTGGAGAAGTTCCTCCGTCACGCCGTAAAGGGTATGCTGCCGAAGGGTCCCCTCGGACGCAGCCTGCTGAACAACCTCTACATCTACGAGGGTACCGAGCATCCCCATGCCGCTCAGCAGCCAAAGACTATTGATATTAACCAGTATAAATAATAAGGAAAGATGGAAGTAATTAACGCAATAGGTCGTCGCAAGAGCTCAGTAGCCCGCGTATATGTTTCTGAGGGTACTGGTAAGATCACGATCAACAAGAAGGATTTAGAGGTATATTTCCCTTCAGCTATCCTGCAGTATGTGGTTAAGCAGCCGCTGAACCTGCTCGAAGTAGCTGAGAAGTATGACATCAAGGTGAACCTCGATGGTGGTGGTTTCACTGGCCAGAGCCAGGCACTCCGTCTCGCTATCGCTCGCGCTTTGGTGAAGATCAACGAAGAGGACAAGAAGAAGCTGAAGGACGCCGGTTTCCTGACACGTGATAGCCGTGAGGTTGAGCGTAAGAAGCCGGGTCAGCCCAAAGCTCGTCGTCGCTTCCAGTTCAGTAAGCGTTAATCCCTTTGGGAAACTGAACAGTTTAGTATCTAAACTGGAGGGATTCATAACGACTACCCTTCGGCTGATTCTAATCAGAATTAAAAAGAAAGTAAACAATTTAAAAAGAAGAAAATCAAAATGGCAAGAACAAATTTTGACCAGTTGCTGCAGGCCGGCTGTCACTTCGGCCACCTGAAGCGTAAGTGGAACCCCGCAATGGCTCCCTACATCTACACCGAGCGTAACGGTATTCATATCATCGACCTGCACAAGACCGCAGCTAAGATTGACGAGGCTGCTGATGCTCTGAAGCAGATTGCCAAGAGTGGCAAGAAGATCCTGTTCGTCGCTACTAAAAAACAGACAAAGGAAGTGATTGCAGAGAAGGCAGCTAGCGTAAACATGCCTTATGTTATCGAGCGCTGGCCTGGTGGTATGCTCACCAACTTCCCCACAATCCGTAAGGCCGTGAAGAAAATGGCGAACATCGACAAGCTGATGGCTGATGGTACTTATTCAAACCTTTCAAAGCGTGAGCTGCTGCAGATCACACGTCAGCGTGCCAAGCTGGAGAAGAACCTCGGTTCTATCGCCGACCTGACCCGTCTGCCGAGTGCTCTGTTCGTGGTTGACGTACTGAAGGAGCAGATTGCTGTTCGTGAGGCTAACCGTCTGGGTATCCCCGTATTCGGTATCGTTGATACCAACTCTGATCCTAACAATATCGACTTTGTGATTCCCGCTAACGACGATGCTAAGGACAGCGTAGAGGTAATTCTCAACGCTTGCTGCTCTGCTATCGCTGAGGGTATTGAGGAGCGTAAGGCAGAGAAGGCCGACGAGAAGGCTGCTGACGCTCAGGCTGATGCTGACGCTGAAGAGGCAAAGCCCAAGCGCGCTGCCCGCAAGGCTCGCAAGGAAGAGGCTCCCAAGGCTGAGGCTGAGGAGGAGGCTCCCGCAGCAGAGTAATACATTAAACATTAAAGATTAAACATTAAAGATTATTATGGCAATTTCAATTGACGATATCAAGAAGCTTCGCGCAATGACTGGCGCTGGTCTGGCTGACGTAAAGAAGGCTCTGACCGAGGCTGAGGGCGACTTCGACAAGGCTAAGGAGCTCCTTCGTGAGCGTGGCCTCGCTATCGCTGCTAAGCGTAGCGACCGTGAGACTTCAAATGGTTGTGTTCTCGTAAAGGCTGTTGACGGCTTTGCCGCCATGCTCGCCCTTAAGTGTGAGACCGACTTCGTGGCCAACGGCGCTGACTTCATCGCCCTGACCCAGAGCATCCTCGACGCTGCTATCGCTGCCAAGGCTAAGGACATCGAGGCTGTAAAGGCGCTCGACATCAACGGTCAGACCGCTCAGGAGGCTGTGACACAGCGTTCTGGTATCACTGGTGAGAAGATGGAGCTCGACGGCTACCTGACTCTCGAGGGTGAGAACATCGAGGTTTACAACCACATGGGTAAGAACACCCTTTGCACCATGGTACAGACCAACAAGCCCGCTGCTGAGCAGGGTCACCTCGTAGCTATGCAGGTGGCTGCCATGAAGCCCGTAGCCCTCGACAAGGAGAGCGTAGAGCAGAAGATTCTCGACGAGGAGTACAAGACCGCTGTTGAGAAGACCAAGCTCGAGCAGGTTGAGAAGTTCGTAGAGATGAAGTTGAAGAAGGCTGGTCTGAACCCCAACCTCGTTGACTCTGAGGATCATATCGAGAGCAACATGGCTAAGGGCTGGCTGACTCAGGCTCAGGCTGACGAGGCTCGCAAGATCATTGCTGAAGCAAAGGTTGAGGGCGAGGCTAATCTCAAGATGCCTATGATTGAGAACATCGCCAAGGGTCGTGTTCAGAAGTTCCTGAAAGAGAACTGCCTGGTTGACCAGGAGTTCCAGTTCGGTGATGGCGACAAGGCTACTGTTGCCCAGTGGCTCGCTAAGCAGGACAAGGATCTGAAGATCACCGCTTTCAGACGCTTCACACTTGTTGCTGACTAATCCATAAGTCACAATACTATCAGAATCGGCATCGCCTCCAAGCGATGCCGATTTTTTTGTGATTTTATGGTTACGGTTACAGCTGTAACCATGTAACCTTTTTCTCTGAGATAATGAGTCTGTTTATATGTAAATTATTGATTATCAATATGTTTTTCTGTTTGTTTTCTTGTCTTTACCCTCTGCGGTTACATGGTTACAGCTGTAACCGTAACCGCTTTTGAGTTCCGTGGGGGAATACTAATACTTTCAAGGGCAAATACTAATGCCCGCAGGGAGAATAACTAAGGCTCGCAGGGAGAGAGAAGCCTCTTTTCAATCGTGCCCCTATACCCCAACAGCTGTTCACCTTTACCCCAACGGCTTCGTGCCTATACCCAATCTCAAACGTATTTTTTTCCTATTCATAAGATTAGCATCGCTATTTTTGCGCCTACACGTAGGAGATTTTGCGCGCACACGTAAAAGAAATATTTCCCTCACGTAGGAAAAATGGGCGAATTATGGGGAATTGCCGATTTTTTTTGTACTTTTGCCTCAAAATTGGAGCAACATGAAGATATTTGCTATTGGCATGAACTATGCCGCACATAATCAGGAACTGCACGGGACGCTGAAGCGGCCTGATGAGCCTGTGATCTTTACGAAGGCCGACTCGGCGATCCTGAACCAGGGGAAGCCGTTCTTTATCCCTGACCATCTGGGGCGCATTGATTACGAGACGGAGGTGGTGGTGCGTATCTGTCGTTTAGGGAAGAATATCCCAGAGCGCTTTGCCCATCGCTATTACGATGCGGTGACTGTGGGCATCGACTTCACGGCGCGCGACCTGCAGAAGAAGGCTTCGGAGGCAGGCCAGCCCTGGACCATCTGCAAGGGCTTCGACGGCTCTGCTGCCATCGGCGAGTGGGTACCGAAGGAGAAGTTCCTGGATATCCAGCGCATTCACTTCCATCTGGATATCAACGGCCAGACGGTGCAGGAGGGCTGTACCTCGGATATGCTCTATCGGGTGGACGAGATCATTGCCTATATCTCGGAGTTCTTTACCTTGAAGACGGGCGATATCCTCTATACAGGTACGCCAGTAGGGGTGGGGCCTGTGCATATCGACGACCACCTGGAGGGCTGGCTTGAGGAGCGCAAAGTGCTGGAGTTTAATTGCAAATAACGCAATAAAAGGGCCTTGTGATACGTTTATAAACTGATGAAGCGTATGCGAAGGCTGATAACCTGCATGGTGATGATGTGTTTCTGGTTGACAACAGAGGCACAGGCGATTTTTGATCTGACGGCGAGTCAGGTCAGAATCGACTCGTTGTTGCCTGTCTTCACCTGGCAGAAGCCGTTGGGTCCTCATTATGCCGATTCGGTCTATACCGTCAGCATCGTCTATCCGGAGTTTATCAATATGAGCGCGGCGGATATCCGTCGTTATCAGGAGATCAGCGGAGCGCCGCTGCCTACGTTGCCTACAGTGATGCAACATGTCAGTGTGGCGCGAAAGCAAGGATTGCTCGATGTGTCGTTCATGCCCTTGGTGTATAGGAACGACAGGTATCAGAAACTGGTGAGTTTCATACTCGATGTAAAAGCGGAGCCTGTCTTGCGGGCAGCAACACGAGCAGAAGGCGAGCCCTCACGCTATGCTGACCATTCCGTACTTCGTGAAGGCACCTGGGCAAAGATCCGTGTGCCAGCAACAGGTTTCTATCAGCTTTCCAACGAACTGATCAAGAAATGTGGTTTCTCCGATCCTTCGAAGGTGAAGATCTATGGCTATGGGGGTGCCCTGCAGCCAGAATGCCTGACGGGTGACTACCTGCGGGAGAGTGATGATCTGACAGAGGTGCCTACGTGTACCGTTGGCAGTCAACGGGTGTTCTATGCCGTGGGACCAGTCAACTGGGATACACCAGAGGCTGCTATCCGCATCCGTAATCCCTATTCTGACTATGGCTATTATTTCCTGACGGAGAACGATGAGGAACCTTTGACCATCAGTGAGGAGCTGCTGAAGACGGTCTGCTATCCGAGTCCTAATGACTATCATTCGCTTTACGAGGTTGATGACTTTGCCTGGTATCACGGTGGGCGCAATCTCTTTGACAAGACATTGTTCTCGTTGGGTACACCTCAGAAATATGAACTGACCGCCAATGGAGCTGCGGGAACGCTTACGGTAGCCTTGACTTATGATGTGAGTTTCGAGGCTACGATTGTCGTCAATGACTCTGTGGTAGGAACTATCTCTAAGAAGGCTAACCTCGATGCCTATACGATGGCAGAAGAGACGGAGTGGGATTTCTCCCTGTCTGGCACCAAGAATGGTACGAACACCATCACCATCACCCAGACCGCAGGCGAATCACTGCGACTTGACTATCTGTCGTTAAGACTTGCAGAGCCCAAGCCATTGCCTGATCTGCAGTCGGCTGAGTTGCCTTCGCCAGAATACGTGTATCACATCACCAATCAGGATCATCATGCTGATGAGGCTGTGGATATGGTGATCGTCATTCCTACCAATCAGGCTCAGCTGTCACAGGCAGAACGCATCAAAGCCCATCACGAACTGCAGGATGGTCTGCGTGTGAGAATTGTGCCTGCCGATGAGCTGTTTAATGAGTTCTCCAGTGGTACGCCTGACGCAACAGCCTATCGTCGTTATCTGAAGATGTTCTATGATCGTGCAGAGACGGAGACCGACATGCCTCGTTACCTGCTGCTCCTAGGCGATGGTGCCTGGGATAACCGTATGCGCAGTGGCGAGTGGAAAGGTTATGATCCTGATGATTTCCTGCTTTGCTTTGAGAGTGAAAACTCATTCAGTCAGGTGAATTGCTATGTGAGCGACGATTTCTTCTGTCTGCTCGACGATGAGGAACAGATACAGGAAGAGAAAAATGGCATGACGGTGTATTTGGGAAAGCCTGATGTGGCCGTAGGACGCTTGCCCGCCAGAACGGAGGAAGAGGCAACGGTGCTGACAGACAAACTGCTTGACTATGCCAACAACAAGTATGCTGGCGCCTGGCAGAACACCATCTGCATGATGGGTGATGACGGAAACGAGAATACCCACATGGCAGCAGCCGACAAGGTGGCTACCCTCATTGAAACGAACAATCCTTCTTATCAGATCAAGAAGATCTATTGGGATGCCTATGAACGCGTGCCTTCCTCTACGGGCTATTCCTATCCAGATGTCACTCGTCTGATCAAGGAGCAGATGACGGCAGGAGCACTGATGATGAACTACTGCGGTCACGGTGCGCCTTATGCCTTCTCGCATGAACTGGTGATGCAACTGAAGGACTTCGAGGAATCCATCACCGATCGTCTGCCACTTTGGGTGACAGCCTCGTGTGATATTATGCCCTTCGATGGACAGGAAGAGAACATCGGTGAGACCGTGATGCTGAACCCAAGGGGTGGGGGCGTGGCCTTCTTCGGTACCACCCGAACGGTGTATGCCAGCTATAACGAACAGATGAATACCACCTTTACAGGTTATGTACTGAATCCTGGTTATTCAATCGGTGAAGCTGTGCGCCAGGCGAAGTGTGATCTGGTGGAACAGGGACGTGATACATCGCCCAATAAACTGCAATATACGCTTTTGGGCGATCCTGCCCTGAAGTTGACTTGTCCTCAGCCTGACATCGTGATTGACAGCATCAATGGTCAGTCTGCCACTTCTGCCATTCAGCTCTCAGCAGGTTCGGTAGTCAAAGTGCGTGGACATGTGGTGTCAGAAATCCCATTCGACGGGGTGGTGACGGCACAGGTGCAGGATGCAAAGGAGACGATTGTCTGTCGGCTCAATGATAAGGAATCGGCTAAAGAGCCGTTTGTCTATGAGGATCGCACGCGAACGCTCTATCAGGGTTCAAACACTGTGCGAGATCATGTCTTCGATTTCACTTTTGCAGTACCTAAGGATATCAGTTATGACGACGGAAATGGTCTGATGACGCTCTATGCAGTCAGCAAAGACAATCTGCAGCATTATCATGGTACATACGAGAACTTTACGCTGAACGGCAGCGGTGCGGCCCAGACTGACTCCATCGGCCCCTCCATCTACTGTTATCTGAACTCGAAGTCGTTTACGAATGGCGGTACGGTAAATTCAACCCCTTATTTCTGTGCCGAGCTCTATGATGACAGTGGTATCAACGCCTCTGGCAGTTCCGTAGGGCACGATTTGGAGCTTGTAATCGACGGGGATATGTCAAAGACCTATAACCTGAACAACTATTTCACTTTCGATTTCGGCGACTATCGTAGTGGAACTGTCGGATTTATGATTCCTGAACTGACCCCAGGCCAGCATAAACTGCTCTTCAGGGCTTGGGATGTGTTGAACAATTCTTCTACCTCAGAACTTGTGTTCAATGTCGATAAAACTAGTGGGAACGGGGATATCAGCGTCATCTGTACGAAGAATCCTGCTACGACCACTACCTCGTTTATCGTCAATCACGACCGTAGCAACACCATGGTGGATGCAACGCTTGATATTTACGACATGTCAGGTCGTCTGTTGTGGAAGTATGTGAAGATAGGTGTTCCGACGGCAGGGACTTTTACGATTGACTGGGATCTGACAATCGGTGGTGGCAGCAGGCTGATGACGGGTGTCTATATCTATCGCATTCAGGTTGAGGGCAATGGCGGTCTCAGTGCCACCTATACTAATAAATTGATTATCCAAAGCAATAATTAGGTAGTGAACAACGTTATAAAATAGAAGATAAAGGAAGATATATGAAGATAAAAGAAGACAGAGAACATTGGCTGAGAAGGGTGATGGTGATACTTTTCGCTTTTCACTTCTCACTTCTCACTTCTTCCGCCCAGGACGATAAGAGCACAATGTTCAATCCTGTGGAGCATGCAGTGATCTCGCAGACCATTGCCCCTGATGCCCGAGGTGCAGGTATGGGTGATGTGGGTGTCGCCACTGATCCTGACGTGAACTCACAGCATTGGAATCCCGCCAAATATCCGTTCTGTATCAGTCGTGCGGGTATCTCCCTGAACTATACCCCTTGGTTGAGGAAACTGGTAAACGATATCGATCTGGCTTATCTGGCTGGTTATTATCGTATTGGTGATTATTCGGCCATCAGCGGTTCGCTGCGTTATTTCTCCCTGGGTGAAGTGTTTGTCGATGACGGTATGACGGTGAAGCCCTACGAGATGGCTATCGACCTGGCTTATTCGATGATGCTTAGTGAGAAGATTTCCTTAGCTGCTGCCATCCGTTGGATCCATAGTGACCTGCGCTACGACTATAGTGAAGACTCCAAGCCAGCTTCAGCTTTTGCAGCTGATCTGGCCATGTACTACAATAATTATGTCATGTTAGGTAGTCGTGAGTGCCAGTTGGGTCTAGGTGTGAACATTTCGAACGTCGGTAGCAAGATTTCTTATTATGGTGATGACGAGAGTCAGTTCCTGCCTGCTAATTTGCGTCTGGGCGCCTCGCTGATGGTTCCCATCGATGAGTATAACCGTTTCACCATTGCTGCCGATCTCAATAAGTTGCTGGTGCCTACTGTGCCTAAGCAGGAGGAAGGTGAGTCGAATAGTGACTATCAGGAGCGTGTGCGTCGTGAGTATAGCGATGTGAGTTCCATCAGTGGTATCTTCAAGAGTTTCTCCGATGCGCCTGGCGGATTTAAGGAGGAACTGGAGGAGATCCAGTGGAGCATAGGTGCAGAATATGTCTATCACGATCAGTTCTCGTTGCGTGCAGGATACCACCATCAGAGCGAGTCGAAGGGTAATCTGAAGTACTTCACCGTGGGTGGCGGCTTCCGTATGAGTGTGTTCTCACTTGATGTGGGTTACGTTATCGCTACGGCTCGTAGCAATCCGCTTGATCAGACGTTACGTTTTACACTTGCCTTTGATCTGGATGGCATCAAGGATCTATTTAAAAAGTAAGAAAGCAAAAAGGTAAAACATATGAAGATACGTGTAGGAATGGGCTATGATGTCCATCAGTTAGTAGAAGGCCGTGACTTGTGGATGGGCGGCATCAAACTGGAACATAGTAAGGGGCTGTTGGGCCATAGCGATGCCGACGTGCTGTTGCACGCCATCTGCGATGCGTTGCTGGGGGCTGCTAATATGCGTGACATCGGTTATCACTTTCCAGATACCGCCGAGTTTACAGATGGTATGGATAGTAAGGTGATCCTGAAAAAAACCATCGAGTTGATTGCCACCAAGGGCTATCATCTGGTGAATATCGATGCCACCATCTGTGCAGAACGTCCGAAGATGAATCCTCGTATCCCTGAGATGAAAGCCTGCATGGCAGAAATCTGCGGCTGTGATGTGGACGATATCTCCATTAAGGCCACAACCACTGAGAAGTTAGGCTTCACAGGACGTGAGGAGGGCATCTCGGCTTATGCAGTCGTTCTGATAGAGAAAGACTAACCCCGTTTTTTATTTCCTGAAAGGATAGTAGGTCAGTCCGATGGTCAGTGCACGATTCTTATAGGAGTGCAACAGATCATCGGTTATACCTGTTGGCTGTCCTGCAATATCATGGAAATCGGCATAGATATTGACGTGCTTCCCTAAATCCTTATTGATTTTGACTGAAGCATAGAGATGTGGATGTATCTCGTAAAAGTACTCCTGTCTGCTGTTATAGAGTAAGACAGACGATAGACGGAAGCCTTTCCCAATCTGCCAGACGGGTGCCAGCTTCAGTTGGTAGAAGTTATTATAGATACTTTCCATATATGGAGTGCTGTTGATATGCCGGTGGAAGAAGTTCGCACCGACAGTGAGTCGCAAAGGTCCTTTGTTCCAGGTAGCTGATGTCCTGAGCCCTGTAACGTATTCGTTAGGCGTCAGCATATCTGTGAGCCAAGTGTGGAGCAGACTGCTTGTCAGCACAAAGTTACTTGTCTGGTAATTATAGCGTGCCTCGGCCCGCCAAGCCAGATTCGTCCTGAAGCTTGTCTTGAAGCTATTGTGGCTTTCATCATCTATATATAGGAAATCCACGATGGCTGGATTAAAATAGCTGCGGCTGAAAGTGCCCTGTACGAAATGCCTTTGATGTTTGTAGCCGATGCTGGCATGTAGAGCGTTTTCATTGCGATGGTAGGACCAGGTAGAGCGATCTTCGTTGTTCTCGAACTTGTTCCAGAAATTGTTAATCCTGAAACGGTCACCGAAGGAGAGTACCCAGGGACCGTGGGTGTAGTCAAGCTGTACGTAGAAGTCGTTGTTGAGATACTGTTCACGTCTGAGTCCTGTTAACAAACTGTTTGCATAATCGATCTCCCAGCCTGCTATCATCGACAGGTCCTTACTGAAGGGAATGGTAAACTCTGCGATTAACGAAGGGACTGTAGTGCGTATCTTATAGGCTTCGTTGGAGTTGTTGCTATAGCCCAGACCTGTCTCGATGTAGAGTACGGCTTCTTTCTCGTTGAGGGTGCGCTCATATACGCCTGATATTTCTCCCCAACGTTCTAGTTCTGGCCATATCAACTGAGAAGAAGCGTCGGTGATATGACTTTTCAAGTCACCGAAACCCTGCTGGAATTTGAAACGCAGCTCATCACGATCGGTGGGGCGCCAGTTCACAAATACCATCGCATTCTCAATAAAACTGCGTGAGACGATGCTGCTGGGTTCCAGTCCATCGGTCTTGCCATAATTCATACTGGTTTGTACAAAACCGCGTACGGTCGCATGTTCGCCCGTACTGGCCATGTCGGCATACACTCTTCCGTTGCCATAGGTACTGCCGCTGACAGACAATTTGCCGTCCAGTCCCTTGCTGCCTTCCTTAAACTGTAGGTCAATACTGCCAGTGCGCCCATCCATCGCGTTATTGATGGCGCCATAACTGCAGACGATGACCTCACTCAGTTCGCAAGCTTTAATGCCTTCTAACAAGGGCTTGTAGTCAACGCTCAGTACGATGTCGTCAACAGACAGAAGATAGTCGGTTGTGATATCCTTGCCATCGGAAGAAAAGAACTCGGGACAGATATGTAACACGTCGAGCAGGGTCATCTCGCTATCGGGATTCAACTGTTCTACATGGATAATGTATTTGTTGCCTTGATGCTCAATAATCTCATCCTGAGCGCTGATCTTGCTGATATTACAAGCGAAAACAACCATCAGGAGTAGGGTGAAAAGTCTATGAATAAACATGTTATATTGTAATTTGGCTGCAAAGGTACACATTTTTTTCTTATCTACCAAAAAAAAGATGCCGCAACTCTCTCGAGCAGCAGCATCAAAAAAGCCTATGTTTAACTAAAAATCCTTTTCTCTAAAAGAAATTTTCAGCTCACAAGAGCTAAAAATTTGAAAGTTTAAATGGGAGCCTCACGGCGACCACCTGTTATCCTACAGTTGAAAACTTTCTTTTACCAATAACTAAAAACCTAAAACTATAAATATTACTACTAACCTAAAACAATCTATTAACCTTTTGACGATGCAAAGTTACGACGTTTTTTTCTTTCCTGCAAGAGTTATTGCATAATAAGTGTATAAAAGCCCTTCATTCTTGACGTAAATCAATCATTTGTGTGCGCACCCAACAAATATTTATTCTTTTTAGCTTGTTTTTAACAAAACTTGTTGTACCTTTGTAACATCAAAGGGAATATGAGAATACTGATAGTCAATACAAGTGAGCGAACGGGTGGTGCCGCAGTGGCTGCCAACCGTCTGATGAAGGCACTGAATAACAATGGTGCAAAGGCGAAGATGCTGGTGCGCGACAAAGAGACAGAGACACTGACTGTTGTGCCACTACCACATTCGCCTCGTCTTCGTTGGCACTTCCTATGGGAGCGGTTGGTGATTTTCTGCCGTCTGCATTTCTCCCGTCAGCATCTTTTTGAGGTGGATATAGCCAATGCAGGTTATGATATCACGAAACTGCCTGAGTTCCAAGAGGCTGATGTCATCCATTTACATTGGGTCAATCAGGGGATGCTCTCGCTCAAAGGTATTCAGAAGATTCTGCAGAGTGGGAAGCCTGTCGTTTGGACGATGCATGATATCTGGCCTGCTACAGCGCTCTGTCATGTTACATTGGGTTGTCAGCACTTTACTTCCCAATGCGGGAATTGCCGGCTATTGCCTGGTGGTGGTTCTTCTCATGATTACTCTACTACGATCTGGCAGCGTAAACAACGTATGCTGGCTGATGAGAACATTTATTTTGTAGCTTGTAGTCATTGGTTGGAATCTGAGGCTAAACGCAGTGCACTGTTGAAAGGTCAGAAGATAACGAGTATTCCGAATCCCATTGACACCCGTATATATAAAAGAGGTAATAAGCAGGAAGCCCGTCAGCGACTGGGTCTGCCATTAGACAAAAAACTGATTCTCTTTGCCTCTCAACGGGTGACAAACGTGAATAAAGGTATGGACTATCTGATTGAGGCCTGCCGACAACTGCAATTCTCTGATGCGGCTGTAGTGATTCTTGGCGGTCATGCAGAAGAGGTCGTCTCACAACTGTCACTTGAAGCTTATCCCTTGGGTTATGTGAACGATGAGCAGCGTATTGTCGATGTGTATCATGCTTCTGATGTGTTTGTGCTGCCGTCGCTTTCTGAGAATCTGCCGAACACCATCATGGAAGCTATGGCCTGTGGTGTGCCTTGTGTCGGATTCAAGGTTGGAGGCATCCCTGAGGAGATTGACCATCGTCGTAATGGTTATGTGGCAGAATATCGTAGCGCAGAGGATCTGGCTCGTGGTATCCGTTGGATCCTGGCAGAGGCTGATTATGAGGAGTTAAGTAAGAATGCTGTTCAAAAAGTGGTGCAGAACTATTCACAACAGAGCGTGGCTTTGAAATATCTCGATGTGTATCATCAGGCGCAAGCCTTCAGACACTACCGCCTATGATACGGATAACTTATGTGACGATTACCTATAATGCTGCTGACGTGCTTCAGCGGACACTTGACAGTGTGCTCAGTCAGGATTACCCAGAGATTGTGCATCTGATCATTGATGGTGCTTCCACTGATGCGACCCTCCAGATGGTGGATGCGTATATTGAACGGTCGAATGCTGCAGAAAATGGGCATCGTATACAGGTGACTTCTGAACCTGATAAGGGCATCTATGATGCGATGAACAAGGGTTTGCGTAGTCTCGATGGTGATTATGTTTGTTTCCTGAATGCAGGTGATTTCCTGCCGTCGAAGGATACTGTCTCACGCATAGTTAAGGCGATAGATAATTCTTCACTTTTCACTCCTCACTCCTCACTTCCTGCTGTGCTCTATGGTGATACAGACATAGTGGATAGTGAGGGGTATTTCCTGTATCACCGTCGTCTCGCGCCACCAGAGCATCTCACATGGAAGTCATTTAAGCAAGGAATGTTGGTTTGTCATCAGGCGTTCTATGCCCGTACTGATTTCGCGATTGCTACTCCATACGATATGCAGTATCGTTATTCGGCTGATGTAGATTGGTGTATCCGTGTGATGAAAGCTGCAGCCAAAGAGCGGGTACCCTTATTGAACCTGAAGATGGTGGTGGCGAACTACACAGAGGAGGGACAGACCACTAAGCATCATCGGGAATCGCTGTGGGAGCGCTATCATGTGATGGAGCGACACTATGGCCGTGTGCAGACCTTCTTGTTGCACGTCTGGTTTGCCATCCGTTCGCTCTTCAAATAAGAAAGGCACCATCCTCTCTCGGATGATGCCTTTTCTCACCAATTACTAACTATTTAATTATCCTATTTAAGTATGAACTTCATATTATTAATAATGTAGATGCCCTTTGGCAGGCCATTCAGCGCCTCCTCGCTGCTCTTGGCAGTGCGGATCAAGTGTCCGTTGAGGGTATAGACCTTTATCTCGCCGTCTTCTGTCTGGGTCTTGATACTGCGGATGGCTGTCGTGGTCACTACCCCTTGCAGACCTTCTTCATTGTAGTAGCCACCATTCTTAAAGGCAAGGTCAGCAGTCTGGTTTGTACCGTCGTTGAAGATGATGCCTTCATTGGTGCTGGTCTGGCTCTTCTTGTCGCTGTCCTTGAATGTCCATTTCCAAACGGAGTTACCTTTGCTGTCCTCACCTAACTTCTCACAGTTCACACCAGGCCAGTTATTGCCAGTGTAGTTGTACTGCTTGTCCCAGCGCCAGCACTTGATCTGGCTACCCCAGTTCTTGGGAGCTACGAAGAAAGCACAGGTCTCACCTTCATTCACTTGGCAGAACGATGGAATCTCTACAGGCGTGTCGTCCTCTGGAGACTCATCCGTATCGGTGATGGCTTCCATATCTGTCAGATCAACATCCTTGTTGGCATAGACTTGGAAGTTCTTGCCTTCGATGGCCAGTGTCCACATATCGACAGGATTGGCGAAAGCAACATCACCTACAGGTCCAAGGTGAAGTCGCAGCTTACCTATGCTGCCTTGAACGGTGAGCAGGAAACCGTCTCCGAGTGTCTCAGCAGTAAGAATCTCACTCTCATTGGTGATGCCTGCTGCCTTACGTAAGGCAATGAGACGCTTCAGTGTGCCCTTATTCGACTGCCAGTGCTTCAGGAAGAGACAAGGTGTACCAGGCATTGCCAAAATATAGGCATTGGCGGCACAAATGTTTGTCTTCAGTTTGTCATTCTCGCGGTAGGTGTCGTGGTTATCAACGAAGGTCACGCTATAGCGGGCGTAATTCTTGTCGTTCGACAACATGACATTTGCTAAAGCTCCCCAATTACCACCACCAAAGGCGGAGTTGATATTGTATTTCATGGGGAAGTCGAAGGCAGCACTTTGAATCTGGCCATCCACTTTTGTGCTATTGATCCAGGTGGTTACCTTCGTCTTGTCACCGTCCCAATACTCGCCAACGCTATAGGTAGGCTGGACTGTCGCGTTATACTCACCTGTATATTTGGCACTATAACCTTTCACCATGTCATAACGGAAACCAACATAGCCTAACTCATTGATCAGGAAGTCGAGGTAGGTCTTCACATTCTTCTGCACCGTCTCGTTTTTGTGGTCCAGATCGCGATAGCCTTCGAAGTTGTCACCAGTATCCTTGGCGCCGGTGGTCTTTTTCCCGTCTTTGCTCCATTGTTTGAGGTTTTCTGCATTGTTACATTCATCATCCTGACAGATGCCTGAAAAAGTGGTGTTATCCCAGGTGATCGTATAGGAACCTGAGGTCTCATCAGGAAAATCCACCCAAGTGTTCAGGCCGTTCTTGTGGTTGATCACCACATCCTCGATGATGCCTGTACCTTTGTCACTGAAGGTCTTGATCATCTTCTTCAGCTCTGCCTCAGTTCCCCAGCAAGAGTTGTGGTCTAACCAGAAACATGGGTCGTAACCCATGGTCTGTCGCTTGCTATGGTAATAATCCGAGGTTTTACCGCTTTGTGGAACCCAAATCAGATTAAAGTATTGTGATAGCTCATCGGCCTGTTTCTCCAGCATCGTCCACTTGGAGTCGGCATAGCCGTCCCAATAGAAACCTTGCAACATGACGCCCTCATAGTTTGCGGGCCATCCTTGCGCCATCGTTGCGATGGCAACAAACAACAGAACCAGTGTGGAGTAAAGTTTTTGCATATGCTATCAGTTTTCTTAATTGTATAAATCTGCTGCAAAGATACGATAAAAGCCGTTTGGTTGTTCTCCAAACGGCTCTTTTTCTGCTAATTACATTGCGCAAACGGTTGCGCAATTATCTGAATCTTGATAGCTCTTTTAGGGCGGGGAGTGCCTGTCCTGTCTTGTTGTCGAAGAGTCCGCGGTTCAGCCAACCTTTTGTGACAGTATTTTCAAATCCGTTCTCTTCGGGATACCACCAGAAAAGTCCTGTCACGTTGTGGTGCTTATTCAATTCCTCTACGAGCTCTTTAGTATACTGGGTCTGTCCCTCCACGCTGATAGGATAGAACTCTGCATACTGATCAGGCTTAGCCCAGTGGTCGTTTTCGTGCGAATAGTAGGCAGCCGCCTCTACAATCATCACAGGTTTCTCAGGAAAGAGCCATGCCAGTTTGTCTAGCGTCTTTCCTAAATTGGGAATCGACTTGTGCCACATCGGATAATAGCTCAGACCGATGATATCGTAATCGACACCATAGCGACGCAGATGCTGGTAGTAGGATTTGGTGACATCCCAGTCGCCAGCTTTTTCCGTATGGATAATGATTTGGGCTTTCGGGCAGACCTCACGACAGGCGCGACAACCTGCCTTTAGGAAATCAGTGACGGTATCCCAGTTCTCGTCGCCTGTGGGATCGAGTTTACCTGTAGGCCATAGCAGACCGTTGGTAATCTCATTACCCACCTGTATCAGGTTGGGGGCTACTCCAACCTTCTTCATTGCCTGCAACACACGACGTGTATAGGCATACACACTATCGGTAAGTGCCTGTTTGTTGGCTTGCTGCCAGGCATGAGGCGTGAACTGTTTCCCAGGGTCAGCCCATGTGTCGCTATAGTGGAAGTCAAGCATCAGCTGCATACCAGCTTTCTTTACCTGCCGGCTAAGTTTGATGACGTAGGCCAGATCCTGACATACACCCTCGTCCTTATGGTCGCCTGGAGCATTGACGGGATCCACAAAGAGGCGCACGCGGATGGCATTCCAACCCTGTTGCTTGACAAAAGGCAGGAAACTCACCTTCCGACCATTGAAATCCTTATAGACCGTGTGTTGCGCTTCGTATGACGGCAATAGCGACACGTCACCACCCAACAGTTTCTTCGGTTGGGCAATAACGGTCGTATATGGTGCCATCATCACTCCTATCAAGAGAAATCTTCTCATAGATTAATATGCAAAGATCAAATATTGGAACGGAGCTAATTCGAAGTTCTCATAAAGCTTCACATGCTCCCTTGTGACTTCATCATCAACCTCACGACCTAACCAGTTCTCTGGTACCTGAATGGTCTTCGGCTCATTTCTGACATTGACGAGCACGAGGAATCGCTCTGCCGCATCGGTCTTTTCAAATACAAGCACATCCTTGTCAGGATAGGTGCTCAATGTCCCTTTGCGCAAAGCGGGATGTTCGTTGTAGAGTCTGAGCAACGTCTGATATTCTTTGTAGATCTCAGGTTTGGCTGTCCAATCTACAGGCACATATTTGAAGAAGTTAATAGGCTCAGGATAGCCTACTTCCTGTGAACCATAGATCAGGGCGCCACCATGTGGGAAAATGCTGGCCACATAAGCTGCCATTGCTCCACGATCGTTAGTGAACTCTTTGCAAGGCGTAGCCTCTGTAGAGTGGTCGTGGTTGGTGGTGAAGCGCAGCTTGACCTTTCCTGATGGCAGACTGTCGTATTCTGCCTTGTCTGACTTGAACAGATCCTCTGCAGGAGCACCTTTCCATACTTTCACAAGATCGTCCTTATAGTCCCAGCCGTAATTCATGTCAAAGCCACCTACGGTAAAGTTGTCTGAGTGCTTGCCCTCTGCGAGCATCACGATCTTACGGTTACCGGCAGCAGCACGGAGTTCATCGATGGCATCCTTCCAGAAGTCGGCAGGCACGCCATCGGCCACGTCACAGCGGAATCCGTCGATGCCTATTTCCGTAATCCAGAACTTCATAGCGTCGATCATCGCTGCGCGCATGTCCTTATTGTCATAATTCAGGTCAGCCACATCTTCCCAGTTCCAGGGCTGTGGACAGATGATGGTGTCAGCTTTCTCGTCGCGGGTGTACCACTCAGGGTGTTCTTTCACCCAAGGATGATCCCATGCCGTATGGTTTGCCACCCAGTCGAGAATCATTCCCATGCCATGCTCATGACAGGTTTCTGTGAGCTTCTTGAAGTCCTCAATAGTTCCGAACTCAGGAGCGATGGCCTTATAATCGCTGATGCAGTAAGGAGAATTCTTGCCTTTCTCGATGCCAATGGGGTAGATAGGCATCACCCACATCACATTCACACCTAAGTCACGGATTGAGTCAATACGAGCAGCTACGGCGTTCAGTGAGTTCTCTGGTGCAAACACACGAGGATTCACCTGATACATGGCGATATCCTCCACGGCAGGCATCTCGAACACCTGCTTTGTCTCTTGTGTCGGCTTACAGGCTACGACCGTTGCCAATATGGCAAAATATAAAACAAGTTTCTTCATGAGGGATAAGTCTTTAATTGTGTTTGGAAAAAGCAGGCGGGTCGTTTAAATAAGCGGCCCGCCTGAAATATCGGAAGAGGGGTTGTCGGCTTATTGCTTTGTGAGGACAACCTTGTTCTTGCCTTCGTACTGGATAAAGAGTTGAACCTTATACTTGCCTGATTCTGCAAGCTCTAAGTTCGCACCGTTGTTCTGTGTCAAGTCAGTATATGCCTTGGAGCTTCCATTGCCACCCCAGCTGACAGACCAGTCGTGGTTCATACGGAACTTCATTTCACCAGCTTCCAGATCTTCTGTTACTTCCCATGCACCGGTTTCCATGTTGTATGTCATATCAACATCGGTGTCCCAGTTACCCTTGACAGTACCGATGATGCTGATCGTCTCAACCTCAGTCACTTTATAAGTCATGGCTGCAACATCAAGGTCAATCTGGTAGAAGCCAGCACCTGGATCTGGACAGTTAGGACCACCTGCATCTGTTAAGGTTCCACTTGTAGTAGTACCGCTAACATATTCAAGGTCGTTATCCCAATTGTCGGCATTAGGCTTGAACTTAAATTCTCCATCAAGTAAGTAGTAACCCTGATACTTACCAGTGCTTGGTGAACCATGGAGTGCGTTAGAAGTCTGCCATCCAGTGTCATTACCAATCTGGTAGAAGTACTCGCCAAAGTTGACACCCTTACCAGTCCAAGTCTGGTTCATCATGTCGAAGCTAATCAGATAGTACTTCACATTTTCTTCCATAGGAATGACGAGGTTGCCACCAGCATTGTGTAAAGCAAACTTTCCTTCCTGGTCAGATGCAGTGAGGCATTCGCTCCAATCACCGATAAAGGATTTTGGCGCAACTTTGAAGTTGATGTCCTCTGTCACCTTTTCTGCAGGAATCAGAATCGTGAAGATGGGATTATCGTAAGGATCCTCACCGCCATTCGAGAGCTCATAGTCGGTGTTGTTGATATCCCAACCGTTAACAGTACCAATGACGTAGTAAGCTTCGTCAATGAAAGGCACTTCTGGTGTGATCGTCAATGTGCACGTACCTGCATCTACGTAGGCACCCTGTCCGTCGATCATCATGTCGCCATAGACATGAGCCTCAATCTCACGAGCTACGGGACGCATGCCGTAAACGTCTGTTACCAACTTCTGCAGATCGCTCTTTGCAAAATGATTTATACCGTCAACAGCCTTGATCTCGTCCTGCTCTGTACCATTGATGATGGGCACGAAACGAACATGCTCGATGGTATCCTCAGGCAGATTGCCTTTAAAGGAAATGATTTTCACTAAATCCTCAGATGTATTCAAGTCAACGGGGATACCGCTGGCTGTAAAGCCAGGGATAGTAATGGGCTCTTCTTGGGGATATGTCTGCTGAGCCTGCCAGTCCTTGTAGTCATCGCTACAGGCTGCCATAAGCAGACCTGTAATTGCGAGTGACATATATGATAATATCTTTTTCATATCTTTACTTAATTAGGGGTTAGTTTACTTAATCTCACCAGTATCATTAGCGAATTGCAAGTAGAGCTTCTGACCGGCATTACCAGCTACACGATCCTGGTCGCCGCCAGCACCACGATAGATGATATCAGTGCCGAATACCATGAACTCTGTCTTCCACCAGTCGAATCCGTTGATTTTCACGTATGCACGTACGCCGTCGCCGTCACCGCCAGGAACGCTGCGAGCGAATGCGGGTGAAACAAACTTACCGTCAAGTGTGGTCGGAATCTCGAACTGCGTACCAGGCTCGAGCTCACTCCAGTCACCATTAGGTGTTACAGGTCCCATCAGATAAACGTTAGGATCCTCGAATTCTGCGTCATAGACGATGTCCCGACTTACAACCTCAGCTGTGATGATCATCAGGTACCAGCCTGGGTTAGAAGAAGCGATGTTACCACCACCGTCCACGATGTCACCGGCACGAGAACCACCGATAGTGCGCAGACCGGCATAACCAACTTCGCCACCATCCCATGCTTTTTCAGAATTGAACTTCAGACCAGACTCATCAATCCAAACGATGTGCCAGAACTTATTCGTTGCATCATAGGTAGGAGCCATTGTTACAGAGGTATCCCAGTTCCAACCGTTGAAGTTACCAACCACATAGAGGTTTGCCGGTGGATTAACAGGAGGCAGTGAGTACTGGAGGTAAACGTCCTTCAGCGCCACAATGTTCGAAATGGTCTCTGTGCCATCGATGGCACTACCGGCATATTTCGTAGCTGCAGCACGAACCTGGAAATACACAGGGATATTGAGTGGGAAGTCCTCTACATCATAACCTTTGTTGGTGGCCATTGTGGTCAGCTCAGCAGCCAGTGTAGCAGCGTCAACAGATAACTTAGTGTATGGAGTTGTCAAGACGTCAACAGCATCGCTCATATTGGGATCCATCGAGGCGGCTATAGTGTAAGTCGTATAAGCGGGGAATCCGTAGTTGGGCAGGTTGCTGAGGGTGAAGTTCACCGTCTCGGAGTTTGCCAGATCATAGGTGGCGTTCTCAGACATACCTGGTATGTTGAGCACCAACGAACCGTCAGAGGGCTTCTGCAGGGTCGGATTTGAGTCGCGGTCATCCGCACAAGCCGAAAGGATGCAAATGCTGCAGAGCAGCAGTAATGCGGACTTTATTGTTTTTTTCATAACTCTTTCTATTTTAATAAATTATTTGTATCCCGGGTTCTGTTTCAGGTTACTGTTTGTTGCAATCTCGTTAGAGGGGATAGCGTAGATGTTGAGGTCTGCGCTGAAGGTTGTACCATCCTTGGCACCGCCCTTCCATTGCCATTTGTAGGCATTGTTACCACCATAGAGTCCGAAACGGATCAGATCCACACGACGGCGACCCTCATAGTAGAACTCACGTGCCCACTCGTCGATAATATTGTCGAGGGTGTAAGCGCTCTTAGTGGTAGCACCAGCACGCTGACGCAGACGGTTGATGAGTTCAGTACCAGTGGCAGAGGTTGTACCACCGTTCTGACGGGCGTCAGCCTCAGCTGCAGTCAGATAAGCTTCTGCCAGACGGAACAGGAAGAAGTCGGTATCGGGGAACTGAGCGTTCTTGGTAGCACCGTTGTCGCTGCGGAAGTTGGTCCATTTTGCGACTGCAAATCCATTCTTGAACTCAGTGGGTTTGTCAACGCTGAGTGTACGCTCCTCTGTGCAGAACAGAGCGCGGTCGTCACCAGCTTGTTGAGCTACGTAATATGACTGACCCTCGGGAACGTCACCATTTGGGAAGAACTTCAGCACCAGCTCTGGACGGGAGCGGTTACCGCCCCATGCCTCAGTGGTGTTGTTGGTTGCAGTAGGATCGAGTGGGTTCGCATGCATATTACCGTCGAAGGTAGAAGCAAGTACGAACAGAGAACCACCCCAGCTGGTCGTTGTTGAACCATCCTGCAGGATGGGGAACACAGCCTCGAGAGCAGCGCTGCTCTCACCGTTGTCAGCCATGAACAACATCTGATAAGCACTCCACTGGTTGGCACCAACGGTATTCAGCTGATAGTTGGCGTTGATCACCTTGTTAGCATATTCTGCAGCCTTGGCCCACTGTGCAGTGCCTGTATAGACTTCTGCATTCAGATACAAACGGGCCAGCAGCATCCAACATGCACCCTTGGTAGCACATCCATAGTCCTTGTCACTTGACTTCATGGCTTTGGCTTCCATCAGGTAGGGCTCTGCCTCAAGCAGCTCCTCCTCAATCCAGTTGTAAGCCTCCAAACGGCTGATCTGGATAGGCTTGGTCAACTCCAAAGCGAAAGGAATATTGCCAAAGGCATCCATCAGCATGTAGTATTGCAGAGCACGTAAGAAACGCACCTCAGCCTTCTTCTGAGCATCACCGCCATCACCCATCTCGTTCAGATAGCTGTTGCAGTAGTTGATACCTGTAGTCAGGCGATAGTAGTACATGTGCATCATCGGGTGAGCAGCGTCATACTGGTTGAAGTTGAAACCAGAGATACCAGGGTCACCCCAGCAACAGATGGCTTCATCGGTAGGCAACTCATTAGAGTTCCAAAGCTGGCGGATGAATCCTGCCGTACCACCATCGTATCCATCGATATCGGAGTCACCGTTAGCACCGCCGTTACCAGGCAGGGCAAGGTTCGCATAGCACTTCAGATAAAGTCCGTCAGGGTTCAGCTCTGTGGAGAGGTTGGGATCGATGGGATCCACATCCAAGTCCTTTGTACAGGATGTTACTCCTAAAGCAAGGGCAAGTGCTGCTGCGGGAATAATATTCTTAATGATATATTTCATAATTTTTTCTCCTTATTATATTTAGAAATTCAGGTTCAGACCGAAGATAAACGAGATAGGACGTGGGTACATGTTCTGATCGACGCCATTGCCGATTTCAGGATCGATACCCTTGTACTTCGTAATCGTGAACACATTAGAACAAGTTGCATATACACGTCCACCGATGCCCTTATAGCTGTTGCCCTTGAAAAGGCTGTCGAAGGAGTAACCCAGAGTGATGTTGTCGCACTTCAGGAATGAAGCGTTCTGTACATAGTAATCCGACTGGTTAGCAGTCAGCTCCCATGTCTGCCAGTTGCGAGCCATCGCATCTACCAGGTGGTTAGCCATGTATGCCTGCTGTACCCATGCACCAGTCTCACCAACGTTACTTGAACCACGCAGCACGTCGTTAAATACATAGTTACCAAGGTTGGCACGGAATGACATGCCGAGGTCAAACTTCTTATACTCTACGCGAGAAGAGAGACCCATGGTTACAGGAGGTGTCGGGTTCTTATAGAGGTAGCGGTCGTCGGGCGTAATCACGCCGTCACCATTACGGTCAACAACGCAGTTCTCAATCGGCATACCGTTTGCGTCATAAACCTGCTGATATACATAGAAGGAGTTAGCGGCATAACCTACCTGGTGAGCCTGTACATAGTTACCTGTACCACCACCGGCGTTAGGACCGGTCTCTACAGGCATACCATTGCTTGATACACCCTCCAGGTCAGTGATCTCGTTCTTGTTGTAAGTGAAGTTGTAATCCAACTGCCAGAACCAATCCTTTGTCTGGATAGCCTTCCAGCTGATAGATGCCTCGAAACCAGTGTTCTTCAGTGAACCGATGTTCTGCCACATCATGTTCTTGTAGCCCGACATAGCTGGAGCCTTAGCATAGTTCAACAGATCGGTGGTCTTACGATAGTAGAAGTCGAAACTGGCGGTCAGACGCTGATCCAGGAAGCCGAGATCCAGACCGACATTATAAGTTGTAGTGGTCTCCCACTTCAGATCCTCAGTATAGTTGTCTGGACGATAGAGGGTTCCATCAAATCCTGCGATGGGATACAGACCATTGGTACCAACACTCTTAGAATAGGTGTGGATCCAACCGTAGTCTGATACACCGTCCTGCTGACCTGTCTTACCCCAACCGAGGCGGAGTTTCAGATCACTGATCTCCTCAACATCCTTCAGGAATGTCTCTTGCTTAGCTTTCCAAGCCAGAGCAACAGAGGGGAATAATGCCCAGTGCTTCTTGAAACGTGAAGAACCATCATCACGAAGCGTTGCTGTTAACATGTAACGATCCATGAATGTGTAGTTCAAACGGCCGAAGAAAGAAACCAGATAATGTTCAGTCTTGAATTCCTTATGATCATCAGCATATTCATAGTCAGCCTGCTGACCGGGTTTCTCCTTGTTGGTTAATGGATAGTAGCGAGGCTTATCAGTAAACTCACTGCTCCAGAAGCGCTGCCACTCATAACCAGCCATGATGTCGAAATGATGATCCTTATTGAAATCCTTATAATACTGTGCGTAGGCACTCAAGGTGGTGTTACGCTTTACCTTCTGCCAGTAGCCCTGCTTACCATAGTACATACTACCAGGTGTTGCGGGAGAGCTGGTGAAATTGTGGGTGTTCTGACGACCCTTTGAGATGTCGATACCTAATGTGGCGTGCAAGCGCAGATCCTCAAAACCGTGTATCTTATAGTCAAAATCGGCACTACCGATGAATGAACGGCTATGAGCCACGTCAGTCTGATTGTTCAGCAACGCAAGCGGGTTGCTGGTTGCATCCTTAAACTTGGTGAGCGGCCAATTGTCATCATTCAGTGAAGAACCAGAACCGAGCCACTCATAATAACCACCGAAGTTACTCAGCATCTGTCCCTCTGCAGCACCCAGCATATCCTTGCTGTACTGAGATGTGAACGAATAGGGGTCCTGAGAAGGATCCATGCTGATAGCAGCACCTACGGCACCGCCGTTGGCATAAGAAGCACGACTATACATGCCTTTGGCATTCAGGTCAATTCTCAGGTGATCGTCGAGCAGACTGGGGTTAAGATTAAATGAGGCTGTTACACGCTCGTAATCAGAATTCTTCAAAGTACCCTGTTGATTTGTGTAGCCCAGAGAGAAACGATAAGGCAGTTGCTTCAGAGCACCAGTCAGTGTCACGTTGTGGTCGTGAGAAACTGCGGTTCTGTAAATCAGATCCTGCCAGTCGGTATTGGCGGTACCCAGTGCGCGGTATGCGTCGTGATCTGTGCCATACAGATTGGTAATGTAAGAACGGAATTCATCGCCATTCAACACCTTCAGAGTCTTGTTGTTCTTACTGATGGTCAGGCTTCCTGCGTAAGAAATCTGGGGAGCCATACCCGAGCGTCCCTTCTTGGTGGTGATGATGATAACACCATTAGAACCACGGCTACCGTAGATGGCTGTGGCTGATGCATCTTTCAACACGTTGAAGGATTCGATATCCTGCGGGTTGATGGTTGACAGAATGTTTGGAGAACCAGCAACACCACTGTTGTCAATGGGGATACCATCGATAACGATCAACGGGTCGTTGGAGGCCGACAGTGACGAACCACCACGGATACGGATCTTGGCGCCTGAACCAGGCTCACCGCTGTTGGTTGTGATGTTCACACCAGCAACCTTACCTTGCAGCATGTCCTGAGCGTTCACCACCAGACCCTTGTTCTTTGAATCCGGCTTCAAGGCCGTAACAGAACCGGTCAAGTCGCTCTTTCTAGCGACACCGTAACCGATGACCACCACTTCATTCAGAACAGCAGCGTCATCTTGAAGAATTACTTCTACAGTCGGTGCAGCCTTGACGGTGGCATTCTGATAGCCAACGTAAGAAACAACCAGGGTTGCACCCTCATTAGCCTTCAGCACGAAGTTACCGTCGAAATCAGATACGGTAGCGGTCTGTGTACCCTCTACGCGTATTGTTGCGCCGATAATGTCTTCGCCTGCGGCATCTTTCACATGGCCTTTTACCTCAATCTGAGCAAAGGCACCTACCGATAGGAACAGCCCTAAGATAAGGCCGAGCATCCTAAGCGGAACTTGAATGTTTACCTGCTTCATCATTACATTTAATTAGAGTTAAAATAGTTATTTTATTTCTTTTGTTTAGCACTTTTGCCTATCATTCACGGTGCAAATTTAGCTTACTTTTCAATACGTTGTTCTATTTTTGCATAAAAAGATGCATTTCGGCCATGCAAACGTTTGCATTGACTTGTATCAAGATTATTCTTATACATTATTATAATTATTTAAAAGTTTTGCTTATCTTTGCATCAGCAATAGTTAAAAGCCACGATGGAAGATAAGGCACCAATGACAATGAAGGATATCGCCAAGGAGTTTGGAATCTCTGTGGCGACGGTATCCCGTGCCTTGAAAGACTCCCCCCGAATCAGCGAAGAGCGGCGCAGGGCGATCCAGCAGTATGCCCGTGACCACAATTTCTATCCCAATGCCATTGGTGAGGCGTTGCGCCACAGTCGGGTGATGCCTCAGCGTGTCATCGGCGTCATCGTGCCCGAGTTTACGCATTATTACTTCTCATCCATCCTGACGGGTATCGAAGAGGCCGCTGCAGCCCGAGGTTTCCGTATCATGGTGGCACTGAGTGGAGAGCAGTACGAGCGCGAAGTGCGTATCTGTGAAACCTTCCTCCGCTCTAAGGTGTGTGGGGTCATCGTTTCACAGGCCAAGGACACCAAGGACTATGCTCACTACCAGAAACTGATTGATGCAGGCATCCCGCTGGTGTTCTACGATCGTATCTGTACAGGAGTGAATGCCAGCCGTGTGGTGGTCGATGATTATATGGGTGCCTATACGGCCGTATCCTATCTCATCGAGACGGGGTGTAAGCACATCGCCTTCTATGGCAGTCCGATGCAGTTGGAGATCTCCAAGAACCGTTATAACGGCTATAAGGATGCCCTGTTGAAACATGGGATGTCGGTAGATAAGAATGTGGTCATCGTATGCGATAACCGTACCGATGCCGAGCATATCACACCCTCGATCATGGCTATCGACAATCCGCCTGACGGATTCTTTGCCGTCAACGACGATACGGCCATCGGTATCCTCTACACCGTGAAGCATGCGGGCTACCGTGTGCCTGAAGACATCTCCATCTGCGGATTCACCAACGGACAACGTGCCATAGCCTGCGACCCCATGCTGACTACTGTTGAGCAGCGAGGCCATCGCGTGGGTGAGGAGGCAGCAGAGATCCTGATGGACAAGGTGGAGAACATCTCGCCGATGGAGAAGATCGAGAAGCGCATCGTCCGCACGCGCCTGATCATCCGCGGCACAACTAGGTAAAATAGTAAAAAGGTAAAAAAAGTAAGATATGAAGCAAAAACCCGATCAATCCTTTTGGAACTTATGGAACCTGAGTTTTGGTTTCTTTGGTGTGCAGATCGCCTATGCGCTGCAGAGTGCAAACATCTCACGTATCTTCCGTACGCTGGGAGCCGACCCCCATTCGCTGAGCTTTTTCTGGATCCTCCCCCCGCTGATGGGTATTCTGGTGCAGCCGATCGTAGGTACGCTGAGTGATAAGACCTGGACCCGCTATGGTCGTCGCATACCTTATTTATTTATTGGAGCCGCCGTCGCAGTGGGTGTCATGTGCCTGTTGCCTAATGCCGGCTCGTTCGGTATGGCGGTAGGTGCAGCGCTGATCTTCGGTCTGATAGCCCTCATGCTGCTCGACACGAGTATCAACATGGCGATGCAGCCCTTCAAGATGCTGGTAGGCGATATGGTCAACGAGAAGCAGAAGGCTACGGCTTACTCCATCCAGTCGTTCCTCTGTAATGCCGGATCAGTGGTAGGTTTCCTCTTCCCGTTCATCTTCACCTGGATCGGTTTGCAGAACGTCGCCCCCGAGGGCGTCGTGCCCGATTCCGTCATCTGGTCGTTCTATTGTGGCGCAGCCATCCTCATCCTTTGTGTCATCTACACCACGTTGAAGGTCAAGGAGTGGAACCCGCAGGAATATGCTGAATATAATCCCGTCGAAGAGAAGAAGGAAGAGAGTGCCAACTGGATTACATTGTTGAAGAATGCACCGGCCACCTTCTGGAAAGTCGGCCTTGTGCAGTTCTTCTGCTGGGCAGGCATGCTCTATATGTGGACCTATGTGGTGGATGCCGTGTCAGAGACCGTCTGGGGCACCATTGATCCCACCACCGATGCCTATCAGGAGGCAGCCAACTGGACGGGTGTGCTGTATGCTGTCCAGGCCATGGGCTCCGTCGCCTGGGCAATGGTGCTGCCACGCTTCAGCAATACGAAGATGGCCTATAGCGTGAGTCTGATTATCGGAGGTGTGGGCTTCTGTCTGATACCGTTCATCCACGACCAATACCTGCAGATCATCCCCTTCCTGCTCATCGGCTGTGGCTGGGCAGCGATGCTAGCGATGCCCTTCACGTTTGTCACGAACGCCCTGCAGGGCTACGGACACATGGGCGCCTATCTGGGACTGTTCAACGGCACCATCTGTGTGCCACAGATCGTGGCAGCTATCTGCGGAGGCACCATCCTCTCATTGGTGGGCCACCATCAGTCCACGATGATGATCGTCTCAGGCGTCAGCTTCCTCATTGGCTCTCTCTGCGTCTTTGTGATTAAAGAAAAGAGGTGATTTTTTTAGATTTAATTCTAGCACTTGTTAGAATTAAATGTAGCAAGTGCTAGAATTAAATCTAGCAAAGGCGCCTTAGAGTGCACTCGTAAATCTTATCCTAACGTGATGTTTTCGACCTCTACGGGTTCGTGGAGGAAGATTTGGGCTTGTTCCTTGAACTTTTCCGGATTTTCAGTGGTGAGGTAATGTGCCTCACCATTTTTGGCGCAACGCTGTTCAATCTGCGGATGGCGCAAGAGGTAGTCTTTGAGACTCTCTGCCACGTACTCGCCCTGGGGGACGACGCGGACGCCTGCAGGCAGGTATTTCAATATCTTCGGCATGAGCAGCGGATAATGGGTGCAGCCGAGGATGATGGTATCGATCTGGGGGTCGAGGCGCATGATCTGGTCGATGCGCTTCTTGACGAAGTAGTCGGCACCGGGGGAGTCGGCCTCGTTGTATTCCACGAGGGGCACCCAGAAGGGACAGGCGACGCCTGTGACCTGCAGGTCGGGATGGAGTTTGTGGATCTCCAGATTGTAACTTTCACTCTTGATGGTGCCCTCGGTGGCGAGTACGCCCACATGACGGCTCTGTGTGAGGCTGCCGATGATTTCGGCGGTGGGGCGGATGATGCCCAGCACTCGGCGCTCAGGGTCGATCTTGGGCAGGTCCACCTGTTGGATGGTGCGCAGTGCCTTGGCGGAGGCGGTGTTACAGCCGAGGATGACGAGATGGCAGCCCATCTCGAAGAGGCGCAGCACGGCCTGGCGCGTGAACTCATAGACCACGTCGAATGAACGTGGTCCATAGGGTGCACGGGCGTTGTCGCCCAAATAAAGATAATCGTATTCGGGAAGCAGCTGGCGGATGCCATGTAGGATGGTGAGTCCGCCGTAGCCGCTGTCGAAGATGCCGATGGGCCCGGGCTTACTTGAGAGCATCCTGAACCTGCTGGTTGAGGTCGTGCCCCATGGCGGGGTTGATAAAGGGCAGGGCCTTCACGTCGGTGTCGATGATGAAGGCATAGCCGCGCTCGCGGCCGATCTTGCCAAGTAACTCGATGAGGCGGATCTTCAGAGGGGCCATCAGGTCTTGTTCGGCTTTCTCGATCTCCATCCGTCCATGCTCCTTGAACTCGATGTTCTTCTCCATGAGTTGCTGAAGCTCCAACTGGCGCTTCTGGAGGATGGTCTTGGGGAACTCACGCTGACCTTCGAGGAAGTCCTCGTATTTGCGGTTGAACTCGTCTTCCACGCGCAGTGTCTCGTTCTGGAACTGCTGACGGAGGTCGGCGAGCTTCTGTTGTACGACGGCGTAGTCGGGCATTGACTTCAAGGCTTCCCCATAACTGAGGTAGCCGAAGCGCATGGCGCTGTCTGCCTGGGCGTTGATGCCCAAGCAGACGCACATGACTGCGATGAGGATGACGAATCGCTTCATATTACTTCAATCCCAGTTTTGCCTTTACCTGAGCAGTCACATCGGTAGAGAGTGTGTTGCTGATGTAGGGCAGTGAGTTGTTCTCCATGATGTAAACATAACCGTTGGCCTGGCCGATGGCCTTGATGGCTTCGAGGATCTTGGCGGTGATTGCCTGCATCTTCTCGTTGGATGCCTTCTGAAGGGCCTGCTGGTTGTCCTGATAGCTCTGCTGGATCTTCTGGTACATCTCCTGCAGCTCCTGCTGGCGGCGCTGCTTGATGTTGTCGGGCAGTGTAGCCTGCTCCTTGTCGAAAGCCTCACCCTTCTTCTGGAGCTCGTCCTGCATGCTCTTCAGGTCTGCCTCATACTGGCTCTGGAGGGCCTTGATCTCTGATTCTGCCTGTGTGTACTCCGGCATGGCCTGCATGATCTCCTGAGTATTCACATGTCCGAATTTTCCCTGTGCGTTAGCGGTGGTGAAACCGCAGATGGCGCAAATTGCGCAGATAATAATCTTCTTCATTTCTTCTTAAATATTTAATGTTTAATCTTTAATGTCTAATGTTTAATAGGAGTAGCCTAATTTGCGCAGCACCTCTGAGCTGATGTCGATACGCGGTGAGCCGAAGATGATGCCCGTGTCGCTGGCACGGTCGAGGACGAGCTGGTAGCCCCTGAGGTCGGCAATGTCCTTGATGGCATTGTAGATCTCGTCCTGAATGGGCGACATCAGGGCGGAGCGCTTCTTGTAGATTTCGCCTTCAGGACCGTAGTATTTTTTCTTCAGGTC
>JAEEGH010005277.1_pt1 | contig 32601 bp, 33 predicted proteins | sample 9134181 | NCBI WGS metagenome assembly JAEEGH01 (sample SAMN16246544, study PRJNA631951) | gut metagenome | biome: gut microbiome; feature: rumen; material: DP-attached | host: Bos | place: Iran: Karaj | collected 2018-10
CTTCAGGAACGGCGACATGAACTGGATCTCGACGTCCACCGTACCCAGCGACGTTATCATCGCCAGCACCACCTCTATGCTCGAAACGGAATCCACTCCGCTCAGCATGAAGATGACGACGAACACGCAGATCGTGACCATGAACATGAAGATGACCACCATGCACATGCGCACGTAGTCGTTGGATACGGGCGAACCGTCCACGTACACCTCGCTGACGTTGTTCGGATAGATGACACGGGTGAAACATCCTCTGATGTACTTCAGGAGGACGATGAACCTGGAGATCTTCACTCCTCCCGATGTGGATCCGGAGGACGCACCGACGAACGCCAGGGCGAACATTATGATCATCGCCACCTTCGGCCACGTATCCATCTGCGGCAGGGTGTATCCGGTGGTGGTCGATGAGGATATGACCCCGAAGAGCGAACCCAGATAGGTCTCTATGGGGTTGACGTCGGAGTACGGCTCGACAATTATGTACATGACGATCGACATCACGAAGCACCAGAACAGCAGGCCCATGAATTCGCTGCTCTGACGGTATACCCCCGGCTTGCGGAGGATGATCGCCTTGAAGTGCAGGTAGAAGTTCGTTCCTCCCAGGAACATGAACACCATGAGGATGATCCTGGCGGGGATGTTTATCTCCATGTCTCCGGAGATAAGACCTCCGGTGGACACGGTACAGAGCGAGAGCGACAGCGCATCGAAGGGACCGGTGCCCGTGATGATGAGCAGGACGAACATGATGCCTGTCAGCAGGATGTAGATGAGAGCGAACTGCAGCGCCGCATCCCTGATCCTCACGGACATACTGGCGGTACCGGAACCTGACATCTCGTTGCTGACGATGGTCCTGTTGCCCACGTTGGCCATAGGCAATATGATCATGACGATCAAGATGATCATGATTCCGCCGATCCAGTTGCTCAGACTCCTGTAGAACATGATACTGTTGGACCATGCTCCGTAGTCGGAGATCGTACTGCATCCGGCCGTGGTGTATCCGCTAGCGGATTCCATCAGGGCGTCGATGATGTCCATCCCGCCCAGACAGAACGGGATCATACCCAGACCTATGGACGTCGCCCAGATCACCGCCAGCATCACCAGGACGTTGGACGGGCGGACGAATCCCATGTCGAACACCAGCAGGAACACGCCGCCCAGGACGGCGTAGAGTATGAACGGGATCAGGAACGGCGAGAGGCTCTCCCCGTAGATGAGGGAGACGATGATGCAGGGCACCATGGTAGCGGCCAGCCCCACCAATACCACCCCGGCCATCCAGAAGGACGGGCTGGCGATCCTGTTATCCCTCAGCGAAAGAAATCCCATCTGCGCACCTGCAAGCGTACTGTCACTACAATGGCGCGCGGATTAATAAACATCTCTCGACCCATCCGGAGATATCGTTCGACGATTGACGATTATCGATTTCGTCAATTATTCGAAAAACGTATCGCATCGCCGTTTTATCATACGAATTTCGTAAAAATTTCTACGATAATATGATGATTTCATTCGAAAACGAATCGTAATTGAAATCACTTCTACGAAAAATACCTATCTGCATGCTGGTCATTGTAGAAAGTATATTAATGGATAGCAACATTCCGCCTCCATGAAAGGTTTCCTTAAACCAGAATCGATCGCTATCATCGGTGCATCCAACGATGTCACCAAGATAGGCGGAATGCTCGTTTTCAACCTCAAGAACGCAGGTTTCGACCAGTCCAAGCTCTATCCCATCAACCCCAAGGCCGATGAGATCCAGGGCATCAAGGCATACAAGAGCGTCCTCGAAGTCGGAAAGCCCATCGACCTCGCTGTCATCAGCATCAAGTCGACCTTCGTCATCCCCGAGATGGACAACCTCAAGAAGGCCGGCATCGGCTATGCCATCATCCTCACAGCAGGATTCAAGGAGGACAGCCCCGAGGGAGCCGAACTCGAGAAACAGCTCGTCGCCAAGTCCAAGGAGTACGGCATCAGGATCCTCGGACCCAACTGCTTCGGTAACATGGACCCCAAGAACAAGGTCAACGTCACCTTCGCCAAGGCCATGCCCAAGGCAGGCAACCTGTCGATCTTCTCGCAGTCCGGAGCGGTCGGTTCCTCGATGCTCGACTGGGCGGTCGACACCGGAGTCGGAATCGCGAAGTTCATCACATTCGGTAACAAGTGCGACGTGGACGAGGCGGACCTGTTCCCCGCTCTCGCCGAGGACCCCGACACGAAGGTCATCGGAATGTACTGCGAGGGAATCTCCAACGGACGCCACTTCGTCGACGCCATCAGCGGCATCAAGAAGAAGAAGCCCATCGTCATCTTCAAGGCCGGATCCACCGCAGCCGGAGGCGCGGCGGCATCCTCGCACACCGGTTCGCTCGCCGGATCCGATGCGGTCAACAGCGTCGTGTTCAGGAAGCTCAACATCCACAGGGCGAAGGACCTGGACGATCTCTACGATTCGTTCGCCATGTTCCACGCCTTCGACCACATGGACAAGGACAAGATCGGAATCATCACCAACGCCGGAGGACTCGGAGTCATGTCCGCGGATGCGGCATACAACGCCACTTACATCGGAGCGGCGAAGCTCACCGATGAGACCATCCAGAGGATTAGGACCGATGTCCCCACCGTCGCAGGAGTCACCAACCCCATCGACGTCAGGGGAGACGCCAAGGCCGAGTACTTCGAGAAGACCATCAAGATCGTCCAGGAGGACCCCTCCGTCGGAGGACTCGTCGTCATGGGTTCGCCGCTGGACACCGCCGACCTCGAGTCGGTGGCAGAGAACCTCGTCAGGATCAAGGACGAGATCAAGGTCCCGATCGCGGTCTGCTGGGCCGGAGGAAGGAAGTGCGCCGCCGCCGCTGCGATCACCAGGGCAGGAGGGCTTCCCACCTATCCCACCCCTGACAGGGCCGTCCACGCACTCGACGTACTGAGGAAGTACACCGTCCGCGGACAGATCCCCTACACGCCCATGATCGAGCCCAAGAAGTCCGGAAGGGCCAAGGCACAGGAGATCCTGGCACTTGCGGCCAAAGAGGGCAGGAAGGCACTCACCGAGGCCGAGGGTAAGGAGATCTTCAAGGCATACGAGCTCCCCGTTCCCGGAGAGGCCACCGTCACATCCGCCGATGAGGCAGCGGCCGCATGCAACAAGATCGGCTACCCCGTCGTCATGAAGATCATCTCTCCCGACATCCAGCACAAGACCGATGTCGGCGGAGTCGTGGTCGGAGTCAAGAACGAAGCTGACGCAAGGGCATCCTACGAGAAGATCATGGCATCCTGTGCCAAGGCCAAGCCCGATGCGAAGCTCGTCGGTGTCTCCATCCAGCAGATGGTCTCCGGAAAGGAGGTCATCCTGTCCATGATCCGCGACCCGCAGTTCGGACCCGTCATCTCGTTCGGTCTCGGAGGAATCTTCGTGGAGATCCTCAGGGAGATCTCGCAGGCCCTCGCTCCGTTCTCGGAGGAGGAGCTGGACGAGATGATCAAGTCCACCAAGGCCTACAAGCTCATGTCCGGTGCACGCGGAATGGCGAAGTCGGACATCGACGCCATGAAGGACACGATCAGGAAGCTCGTCAAGATCTCCATGGAGAACCCCGAGATCAAGGAGCTCGAGATCAACCCCGTCATCGTCGGAGACGAGGGCAAGGGCTGCTGGGCGGTCGACGCTCTCGTCACCCTCGTCTGAGACCGAAACAGGGGGCACGTCCCCCTTTCACCTTTATATTCCCTTCCGCCGGCACGCCGGCGACGGGGTCCATTCTCCTGCACGGTCTTAGATCGATACGTCCCCCACTGATGACCGCCGACGCGGTCAGCATACTGTGAGAACACCCGTGCCAACAACATCTGGCACATTCGAAAAACAATAAGGAAGGACGGGGTTGCCCCGTCCTGTTTATTGCTCAGTACTCGAGCTTCGAGAGCGCGATAAGCTTCTTCCACTTGCGGTCGATCTCGGCCTGGACCTGCTCGACGATGTGGGCGTTGTCCTCGGACAGGAGGTGCTTGTACCTTCCCTGTGCCTTGAACCACTCGATGACGGGTTTCTTCTCGACGTGGCCCTCGGCGATCCTCTTGGACTCCGCGGTGAGCCTGAACTTGCCGTTCTCGAACTCGTAGAGAGGCCATACGCAGGTCTCCACAGCGAGCTTGGCGATGACCATCCCGTCCTCGGACGCGAACCTCCATCCCCTGGGGCAGGGCGACAGCGCGTTGATGAACGCGGGTCCGCCGCACTCGAATCCCTTGCCGCACTTCTCCACGAGGTCGCGCCAGTTGTGGGGCGAGACCTGTGCCGCGTAGGGGATGTCGTGTGCCGCCAGAATCATGGTCAGATCCTTGGGGTACTCGGTCTTTCCCTGCACGACGGATCCTGCGGGCGAGGTGGTGGTGGATGCTCCGAATCCGGTGGCTCCGGACCTCTGGATACCGGTGTTCATGTACGCCTCGTTGTTGAAGCAGACGTACATCATCTGGTGTCCCCTCTCGACGGCTCCGGACAGCGCCTGGAAACCGATGTCGTAGGTGGCTCCGTCTCCTCCGAAGGTGACGAACCTCATCTCCTCGGTGATCTTTCCCTTCTTCCTGAGTGCCTGATAGGCGGCCTCGACTCCGGCGCCGGTGGCCGCTCCGTTACCGAATGCGGTGTGCACCCACGGGACGTTCCATGCGGAGTAGGGGAAGATGGTGGTCGATACCTCGAAGCATCCAGTTGCAGAGGATGCCACGATGGGCTTGTCGGTGCTCATGAGCACCTGCCTTGCGATGATGCTCTCCGCGCATCCGGCGCACAGCCTGTGTCCGGACGTGAGCTTCACCGGCCTGCTGTTCAGGTCCTTGAGTGAGAGGTTGCTCATTCTTTCACCCCCAGATAGTTGACGGTCTTTGCCTTTCCTGCGAGGACGTCCTCGAAGACGCTCTCGTACGCGGCGACCTTGACGTCCTTCCCTCCGAGTCCGTAGATGTAGTTGTACGCCTTGGGTACCTTCTTGCATCCGATGAGGACCGAGGAGACCTCGGGGTACATGGGCCCGTAGGCTCCGATGGAGAGGTGCTTGTCCATGACGATGACCGCTTTCTTTCCGTCCAGTACCTTGGCGAGCTTGTCAGCGGGCCAGGGCCTGAAGACGCGGGGCATACAGACTCCGGCCTTGACTCCCTTGGCGCGGAGCTCGTCGACGGCCGCCTTCATGGTGCCGAACGCGGATCCGAGGACGACGGCGACGACCTCCGCGTCGTCGCACTTGTACTCCTCGACCATGTGGTACTCCCTTCCGGAGATCTTGGCGAAGTCCTCGAAGACCTTCTCGATGACGGGCACTGCCTTCTGCATGGCCTGCACCATCTGGTACTTGTGCTCGAAGTAGAAGTCGGGTCCGTCCATCAGTCCGTGGGACACGGGGTTCTTGTAGTCGAGCAGGGGCTTGAAGGGCTTGAACTCGCCGACGAACTCCTTGACGACGGAATCGGCGAGGGGCTTCATCCTCTCGATGGCGTGTGTGAGGATGAATCCGTCGATGTTGGTCATGCAGGGCAGCTGCACGTCGGGGTGCTCAGCGATCCTGGGCGCGATGATGGCCATGTCGTATGCCTCCTGAACGTTCTCGGAGAACAGCTGGAGCCATCCGCAGTCCCTGGCGGACATGACGTCACCGTGGTCGTTGTTGATGTTGATCGGTCCGCTGATTGCCCTGTTGGCGACGGCCATGATCAGGGGCACCCTCATAGCGGACGTGATGGGGAGCATCTCCCACATGTAGGCCAGTCCCTGGGAGGATGTGGCGGTGAACGTCCTCGCTCCGGCGGAACAGGACGATGTGCAGACCGTCAGTGCGGAGTGCTCGGACTCCACGCAGACGAAGTTGGTCCCGACGTCGCCGTCGGCGACGTAGTCGGAGAACCTCTCGACTATGATGGTCTGGGGCGTGATGGGGTAGGCGGCGCACACGTCGGGGTCGATCTGCTTCCATGCGAGTGCGATCGCGCTGTCTCCGTTGATTGCTAAGTCTGACATTTTCATTCCTCCGAACTCATGACGATGGCGTCCTTGGGGCACATCTTGGCGCAGATCCCGCAGCCCTTGCAGTGGCTGAGCTTGAATCCCACCATCTTGTTCTCCTGGATGATGATACAGTCATCCGGGCAATAGACCCAGCAGGTCATACAGTCGATGCATATGTCCCTGTCGACGACGGGGGTGAGCGACCTCCAGTCCCCGGTCTCGAACATCTCCGCGGTCCCTCCCTGGACGCGCGATCCGATAATCATGTCGTTGTGATCCATTTCACTGCACCTCCTCGTATGCCCTCTTGAGCGCGGCGAGGTTCTTCTTGATCGCCTTCTCCGGCAGCTTGCCGGTGAACTTGGATACGATCTGGAACTCCAGCGCCTCGTAGGAGACGATGGGCGAGAGCTTGATGAGCGCGCCGAGCATCGAAGTGTTGGCGACTGGCCTTCCGATCTCCTCCATGGAGATCTTGGTGGCGTTGACCGTGTGGCATTCCGCATCGGTCTTGAGGGCCGCTTTCAGCTCCTCGGGCGTCCCCGCGTAGTTGGCGAGGACGAATCCTCCCTTCTTGAGTCCCTTCAGCACATCGACCTTTCCGATGAGCGTACCGTCCAGAACCACGACGATGTCGGGCTCGTAGACCTGCGTGTGGACCCTGATGGGGTTTTCAGAAATCCTGGTGAATGCCCTGATGGGCGCACCCATTCTCTCCGGTCCGAACTCGGGGAACGCCTTGACGTACTTATCCTCCCCGACGACGGTCTCGGCAAGAATCTCACTAGCGGTGACCACTCCCTGGCCACCTCTTCCGTGCCATACTAGTTCCATGTCCATAGTAAGACCAACTTGGGCGCACATCTTATTTATTACATTAAAAGGTATCGCAGAAAAACGATAAAAATTTCTACGAATAATTATGAATTTCGCAAAATAAATAATGATATCGAATAATTCCTACGAAATTCGTAAAATATGAAAAGAGGTAAGAGGTTTTGTGCGGTCCCTCACTCGGCGACCGCGGTCTTCTCCTGGACATCCTGGACCTGGGCGCTGCGCGCCTTCGACCTGATGACGAACAGCGACACCGCCATCACGACGATGGACAGCGGCAGCGAGATCACCAGGGCGTCGACGTACTGGATCAGGCCGTCGAACAGGACCTTGTCGCCGGTGAGCAGCTTGCAGACGGGCAGGAAGATCGAGGTCCCCGAGTTGATGAACAGGGCCCAGAACAGGTACGAGACCGTTCCGGCCGCAATGCTGATGATGGCGGCGGGCCTGCAGGGGTTCTTGGAGTAGATCGCGTGGACGTATGCCGGGAGCAGCGCAGCGGCGGTGAGCCCCATGAACACCGACGTCGCCTTCGCGATGATGTCCGACGGCATGAGGTAGCAGTAGATGACCACGACCACCATCATCACCATCGTGACGATGCGGTTGATGTTGACAGAGCTCTCGTCCTTGTCGGTGTGGTGCTTCCACATCTTCACGGAGGAGTACACGTCGTATCCTCCGGCGGCGCCGATGGTGTGCATCAGACCGCTGATGGTGGAGATGGACGCGCAGATCAGCGAAACAAGGAACAGCGAGACGAACATGTCCCCGAAGGTGATGCTCCTGAAGACCTCCACGATGTACGTGGGGATGATGAAATCGGTACCGTCGGTTACGTACTGGATGGCGGACATCCCGTGCTCGTTGTAGAAGTACACGTTGCAGAGGGTACCGCAGGTGTATGCGGATCCGACGATGACGAGGATGAAGATGCTGCCGATGGCCATGGAGCGGTTGAGGGTCCTGTCGTCCTTGGCGGACATGAACCTGACCGCCAGCTGGGGCTGCGTGAGGCATCCGATACCCACTCCCAGGAGGAACGTGGTGACGACGGTCAGCCACTCGGCGGAACCGAAGTCTGCGAACTGGACCCATCCGTTGGCCCCGGGCAGGACCTTGATCTGCTCCAGCTCCCCCGCGACGTAGAGGTCGTTGAGCTGCTGGAAACCGTCCCATCCGATGGATGCCACGGTGACGATGAAGATGACCACCATACCGGCGAACATGATGACCGCCTGGAGGGCATCGTTGTACATGACTGCGATGACTCCTCCGACGACCACGTAGAGCGCGACCACGAGGGAGAGCAGGATGAGCATCATGTTGTAATCCAACCCCGTGATGACGGCGAGGGAGTTGACGCCTCCCTTGAGTACCGCCGCGCAGTAGAGGGGCATCATTACTATGATAAGAAGTGCGGTGAATATGCGGATCCCCTTGGAGCTGTATGCCTTCCCGAGGAGGTCGGCGAAGGTGGATGCCTTCAGCTTCCTCCCGAGACGGCGGGTGCGTCCCCCGAAGATGATGAACGCGATCGCCACGCCCACTATGAGATTCAGGAAGCACAGCCACATCAGGGTGGCGCCGTGGACGGCGGCCTGTCCGCCGAACCCTATGACGGCGGATGCGCTGAGGAACGTCGCACCGTAGGACAGCGCGATGATCACGGCGTTTGTCTTGTTCCTTCCGAGGAGATAGGCATCGTTGTCCTTCTTGGTGTGCACGTACCCGTACCAGCCAAGTGCCAGAGTAGCGATTATGAACAATACTGCCATCACGGAGAATGTGACGAGATTGACTCCCTCAGTCGCCATCTTCATCCATCTCCTTGTCTTTCAGATGACCCCATACCAGGCAAAACAGCACGCATGCGAAGCAGCCCACGTACGACAGCCAGATCATGGGGTCGGGGATTCCTAGGAAGGACATTCTAATTCACCTTGCACCGTGCTAACATTTGACACGGCGGACACCCATCGAATAAGCACTATATAATGGTTACATCGTTTTCTCTGGCATGGGCATCCCAGAGGACGTGACCGATTACTTCGAGAAGCGCACCGGAGTTCTGAAGGTACGCAGGCTCTCCGACCAGGATTTCAGCGACATCTGGGGGATCGAGATGAAGGTCCGCACCCAGACGCAGAGCGACTACGAGAACCTGGGATTCAAGGAGATCTCCAAGAGGGGGCACCGGATATGCCTCTTCGTCGACGACTCGTTCACCATCGGCAGCACCGCCAGGGTCACCATGGTCGACAGCAGAGACAACGTCCTCGGGATCACGGTCTACGAGTCGGAGAAGGAGCAGTACGAGGGCCGCGAGGATGTCATCTGGCTCTCCAAGGATTTCGCCATGTTCACCAGCGTGGAGGCCGTCGGCAGGGAGAGGTTCGTGCTCAGTCCGTTCGACATGACCTATCTGACCGAGGAGGTCGACGGATGCCGGAACGCCGTCGGTGCATCCCCCACGCCGTCGGTGGACCATATGCTCAAGGTGATGACGGATACGCCGATCTCGTCGAGGATCTTCACGTACCTCATCGGTTTTGACGGATGATGCTCCGTGATGTTTTTTCAATCGGTTCCGAGGAATTGGATGGATATTCCAATTCCCTAGTCGACACCTGTAAAATAACGATAAATACAGATTCCAGGCATTCCAACGTGATGACCGTCCTCACGGAGCTCCTCGACCATTATCTCTCCCAATCGGGGATAATGGATGCCATGTAGATCTCAGATGATGTATTCTCCAAACTGTGGAACGAGGAAAGATCCGTCCGGACCCAGAGCCAGAGCGATTACGAGAACGAGGGGTTCGCCGAGGTCTCCAAACGCAGCCAGAAGGTCTGCCTCTTCGTGAAGTATGGCTGCGACATCGCCAAGGGCGCCAAGGTGACGATGTTCGACAGCGACGGTAATGTCATCGGCATGATCCCTATGGATGACGAGAAGGAATAGTATGCGGAGTGCGACAATGTCGCCTGGCTCTCCAAGGATTTCATCATATTCACCGACATCGAACCCGTAGGCAGGGAGAAGTTCGTGCTCAGTCCGTTCGACATGTCCGCCCTGTCCGACGAGGTCGAGGGATGTCAGAATCCCGTCGGAGCTTCTCCCGCAGCACCCGTTGACCATATGCTGAAGGACATGGCGGGGATACCCGCCGAATCAAATATCTCCACGTTCATCATCGGTTTCGACGACCGATGACATCAGAGCAATTCCTCCGGGCGCTTGACGGGTCCGTACCCGACGGCGTCCCGCTGTTCATACGCGACATGACCCTGGGCATGGACGTCCTGGGAATCAGGACCACGGACGTCTACGGTGAACGTTTCGATCCTGAGAGGTCCGCAGACTGCATATGCGCGTTCCAGAGATTCACCGGACAGGATGCGGTCATCGGGTGCACACATTCAGCGGCATTCCTGATTGGACAGTTCGGAGGACGCATGAGGTATCCGGAGAACGGGATACCCGTGCCGGTCGGTCATCCCCTCGGGGGCGTCACCGATTTCTCCGGATACGACCCCGTCCCGAAAGAGATGATGCTCGCCGCGCTGGAATCCTATTCGCTGGTAAGGAGGAGACTGCCGGACACCGCCGTAGTCCTGAACGCCACCGGCCCGCTCACGAAGGCGGGGGTGATCGCCGGCGTGGAGTACGTCTCGATGCTCATGGAGTCCGACCGCGATGTGCTGAACGACCTGCTGGCACTATGCATGGATAACCTCAGGTGCGTGGTGGAATCCGTTTCGGCGGATGGGTCCTGCGATGCGGGCATCCTCGCCTCCGCGACTGACAATCCCGACATGTTCGGCACAGAGGCGTTCAGGGGGATCACGATCCCGTGGACGAGGAGATACGCGGACGCGTTCCACAGGCACGGTCTTCCCGTGATATTCCATCCTCACGGGACGTTCGTGTCGGAGGGCACGGATCTGTCGGAGGACATACTGTCATCTGGATGCGACGGATTCCATTTCCCGGAGGGGAACGACATACGTATCCTCAGACGGAGACTGGGCGGACGCACATGTCTCCTGGGAGGAATCGATATCGTACCTACCCTCCTGAACGGCCACGCGGACCGCATCGGGGAAGAGACACTGGAGTGCCTCCGCACGTTCTCCGGGTGCGACTACGTGTTCATGCCCTCCTGCTCCCTGCACAGGGGCGTCCCCCTGGAGAACGTGAGGGCGATGTGCGATGCCGTCCGCAGATACGACTCGAAAATCCATTAATCGCTTTTAGACTAAAACAATAAGTACCGACAACCACATCCGCACCCGTGGAACAATGACCGGTATCAGGGACATCATAGACGGGTGCAGGGAGAAGGCGCTCCGCTGCGAGGATCTGACGAGGGACGAGTTCGTCGCGCTTCTGTCCATAGACCCCGACAGCCCCGACTGCGACTATCTCGGCGAGACCGCTAGGTCCGTCAAGGAGCACTATTCCGGGAACGTCACCCGTCTCGGTACCTCCATCGGCCTGGACCTCCGCCCCTGCAGGATGAGCTGCGACTTCTGCTCGCTGGGGGAGAAGGTGGGCCTCATCACGAAGGAGTACGAGATATCCGACGATACCGCCGTCCAGCTGATAACCGACCTCAGGAAGAGGGGATTCTACCAGTTCACCCTCCGCACCACCGAGTTCTACCCCATAGAGAGGCTGGTCAGCCTTGCGAAGAGGATCAGATCGGAACTCGGATACGGGTTCGCACTCTCGGGGAACACCGGGGAGCTCACCCCGGAGAAGGCGATGATGCTCAAGGATGCTGGGATCAATGCGATTTACCACGCCGTCAGGCTCAGGGAGGGCATCGACACGCCGCTCTCTGTGGAGACCCGCTCTACGACGATCCGCAACGCCAAGGCCGCAGGGCTGAGGGTATCCTCGGGGATAGACCCCATAGGCGTGGACCATACTCCCGAGGAGATCGCGGACCTCTTCCTCCTCTACTACAAGCTCAACGTCGACGGGATGTGCATAATGCGCCGTATCAATGTGCCAGGCACCAAATACGAGGGCATGCCCGAGGTCTCGGACCGCAGACTCGCGCAGATCGTGGCCGTCGCCCGCCTGGCATGCGGGAACAGATGGACCATCGCCATCCACCCCGTCGTGAAGCAGGGTCTGCTGTGGGGTTGCGACCACATATCCGTCGAGACCGGCGCGAACCCCAGGGACAACAACATCGACATGCTCAGATGGTCGCTCTTCGACCACGACACCGCCCTCGGGATGATGGAGGACGCCGGATGCGTCTTCGGGGACAACCCGTTCGAGATGAGGAAGGACGAACGGACGCAGCACATCAAGGACCATCTGCTAGCATGAGCCGGACGGATTTCCTCAACTGCATCTCCATGCTCCCCCACGACGGCGTGCCGTCGTTCATGTTCGACACCTCGTTCGGAACGGGATTCGCGGGATACAGGGTATCGGAGGTCTACGGCAACGGATTCGACGGCGAGAAATCCGCCAGGTCCATCGTGGCCGGCAGGAGGTACCTCGGGCACGATGCGGTCCCGGGATCGATGATAAGCATGGACACCCGCGAACTGGGTGCGGAGATCAGACTGTTCGACGACCGTCCTGCCATGCTGACCAGATACGCGTTCGATGACCCCGCGGACCTGTACGGCCACACCCCGGCCGACATGGAATGCGGAACCGTCGACCAGATTATCCGTTCGACCAACCTGGTGAAGGAGATGGATCCGGATGCTGTCGTGGCATCGTACGTACCGTCGCCCTTCCTGTTCTCCGCGGTGCTGAGGGGGCTCGAATCCCTGCTGATGGACCTGATGAACGAGAGGGATTATGTGAAGGACCTGATGGGATTCACGACCGAATGCTGCAGGATCATCGCCGAGAGGCACATCGCGGAGACGGAGTCCGAGTGCTCCGTCATACCGGGGGCGTACGACAACGTCGACCTCGTGGGGATGGACGATCTCAGGGCGGTCTGCCTTCCGGCTCTGAAGGAGATCTACGGGGTGATGTCCGAAGGCTCCCGTCCTGTCATCCTGCACCCCCACGGGACCCTGACGGAAGGCGATGGGATCGAGGCCCTGAACGACTTCATGGATATCGGCTTCGAATGCATCTACTATGGCGAGAACTGCGACCACAGGAGGATGTGCCAGCTCACCGATGGGAAGGTGTCGGTGATGGGCGGGATCGATACCACGAAGACCATCTTCCTGGGTTCCGATGATACCGTCAGGAAGGACACCGGGGACGTGCTCGATGCCACGGACGGATACGATTTCATCTACTCCTGCTCCTGCTCCATAGACCGTAATCTGGATGCAGGGAAGCTTAAGATCATGATGGACACGGTCAGATCCCGCTGATCCCAGGCGACAGTAATCTCCATTTCATCAAGATCCGTCTACCGGTCACGACCGCTGTGACGGGCATATTTCCGTCAGAGCAGAAGTGGATGTTACATCAATGCGAAAAAGGCGTTATCGTTCTGGCATATGCGGTTTATCTGCAAACTCCTTTTATACTATTAATATAATTCAGAGAGCAGGGATGCATAGCCGAAGGGCCACGCACCCAGAAGGTTTCAACATGGAAGACATCAAAATCGGAAAGGGATCCATCTCGATCTGGGCAATTGTTGCAGCAGTCGGTGGACTCCTCGCATTCATCGCGTTTTTCCTCGCGCTCTCGAAGTTCTACGTAGACGTGCCTATTGTCGGAAAGGTCTATACCTCTACCTACAACGGTATCGATCTGATCTCCGGCAAGTGGGACGGGAACACTATGGACCACTACTCGTTCTGGAAGGTCATGCCTCTCCTCGCAATGCTCGCTGGACTGGCGACTCTCGTTCTCGGAATCCTGCCCATCTTCGGAGTTAACAACTCCGGTGTCAAGATGGCATTCATGATCTGCGGAATCGTTACCCTCGTCCTCGGACTCCTCGTCTTCATCTTCTCTGCAGGACCTGCAGTTGTTGACAAGGACTGGAGAGTTGACGACTGGAAGGCAGCAAGGCAGATCGGAGCATACTTCTTCCTCATCGGCGGTATCCTCGCCGGTGCCGGAGCATGCTGCGACAAGTTCCTGAAGCTCTGATTCCAATCAATCTCTGCCGGGCGACCGGCAGAGGTTCAAACATCTTACAACCTCAATTCTGAACACCTATCTCCCCAGCGACCGCTTATATAGCACCATCACAATCCTAACCGCAGTGACATGCGATCACATCGCATGAACGGAAGGTTAGAATATGGAAGACTTTTCAACAGGAAGAGGGACCCTGTCCGTATGGGCGATCGTCGCCATCATCGGAGGATTCCTCGCAATCATCTCCCTGTGGCTGGCCACCACCAAGATCGGCGGCCTGGACGCGCCCATCACCGGATGGGACTTCCTCACGAGCAAGTTCAACGGGGATCACGTCGATGACGCGTACACGTTCTGGAGGTTCATGCCCTTCATCGCCGCCATCGCCGGCGTCGGCGTAGTGGTGTTCACCGCTCTGCCCGCATTCGGCGTAGGCAACCCCAACATGAAGATCGTCGGTATGGTCTTCGGCATCGTTGTACTCGTCCTCAGCCTGCTCATCCTCTTCTGCACCGCAGGAAAGCTCGGATTCGACGGCAACACCGACGGACTCAAGTTCCACAGGCAGATCGGAGCATACCTCACCCTGTACGGCGGAATCATGGCCGCAGGCGCAGGATTCTACGACTGGTTCTCATCCAAGCCCAAGACCGAGAAGGTCAAGGCGCCGAAGGAGGAGGCCGTCGCGGACGATGAGCCCGCAGAGGCCGAGGAGACCGCCGAGGCACCCGCTGAGGAAGCACCCGCAGCGGCTGAAGAGGCGGCCGAACCTGCCGAGGAGCAGGAGCCCGAGGCGGCGGAGGAGGAATCCGAACCCGCAGAGGAAGAGAGGAAGACCGCAGCCTGAAAGCTGCGCCCCCTCAAACCTTTTCCTTCATCTTTTCCCTACTGCGTTCCCTAAGTACGACGCGCAACCTGCCGCTCTCGAGATTGAGCAGCATTATCGAGAACAAGATCATCAGGATGCCCAGAAGGCTGATGGCGGTGACCTCCTCCCCGTAGACGATGAACCCCGCGATGGTGGCCACCATCGGTTCGATGAAGGCGATGACGGATGCCACTCCCGCATCCAGTCCCCTGAGCCCCTCGGTGTACAGGAAGTAGGGTATCAGCGTGATCAGGATGCCCAGACCGAGCATGTACCATATCGCACCGTCCACCTCCGCAGCCGTCTCGACGATATGCCACGGGGCACAGAACGGAAGAAGAGCCAGACCGGCCACGAGGAAGGTGTAGAACGTTACGGTGAAGGCATGGTACTTCTTCAGGGCGAACTTCCCGAATATGGTGTACAGCGAGTATCCGAATCCAGATCCGATACCCATTGCGAAGCCGAGCATGTTGAATCCCCCGGACCCGATGATGCCGGCGGTGAGCACGCATCCCAGGAACGCGAACACCAGCGCGGCTACCTTCCTGGCCGTCAGCCTCTCGTGGAACAGAATCACCGAGAATATCAACACGAAGCACGGTGCGGTGTACAGGAGAACGGCGGTCATCGACAGAGAGACCAGCTGCGCGGTCTGGAAGTAGAGCACGTTGAACAGTACGATGCTGCAGACACCCGTGCCGAAGAACATCCACAGGTCCTTCAGCTCTATCCTCAGATAGTCCCTGTGCGTCACCAACAGTATGGCCGCCACCCCTATCGCGGTGATTAGACACCTGGTCTCGGTGACCTGGAAGGAATCCAGTCCGGCGTCGTTCAGGGCGCGTGAGAAAAGGCCTATCACACCCCACAGGGCACCGGCCACCACGACCATGATCACCGAACGGAAACGCGCATCCGCCATACTATCATCCGACCCATGGGGTCCCCTTATAATATTCTATCCCGACACGTAAATACGAGGAACGATTCCACCGTTCATGGTCTATGGGATATTCGAGGTGCTGATGCTGCTCTGCTTCGCCGCGGCATGGCCGTTCTCCATCGTCAAACAGTGGAGGACCCGCAGCTCCAAGGGTAAGAGCATCCTGTTCTCCTACATCATCATGGTAGGATACCTCTTCGGGATCGCCAACAAGGTCGTCAACGACGACATAAACTACGTCCTAGCATTCTACATCCTCGACCTGTGCCTGGTGCTCATAGATACGGCTATCTACTACAGGAACACGATGTGCCAGCATGGTTCAGAAGGCGTCGACGACCGACCGAAGGGACAGTCCTGAGTCGAACATGCTTAGGCAGTTGCGCCGGGACTCCTTGATCCTTGCGAAGAGCTTCTTCGCCCCTGTCAGGTCGCCGTAGACCTTCCAGCATCCCGAGGTCAGGTATCCCTTGCCCTTGTTCCTCATGAACCCTATCACATCGCACAACGGATAGCCCAGGAATATCCCGAGCTCGTGCTGTATGTCCAGGCTCATCCTCTCCGAGAGGAGATCCAGCATATCGGACATGGAACCGGTGTATCCCATCCCGGAGAGGAATTGCCTCGTAGCTTCATCTGAAAGAGCCTCAGCGAGCATGCTGCGGCGGTAAACCAAGATCAAAGAAGATGACCCGCGGGTACGGAGTAATTTCGTTCCAACATCATTATTCTCGAAGGAGGCGAGGAGATCCAGCGTATCGTTACATACCATCTTGTCGACCTTGAGCAGGGATCCCGTCTTCACACCGGTCAGTGCGGGCGCGCATTGATCGAGAATCCTTCTCTCGTTCCCACGGGTCATAGTTTTAGGATGTCCTAAATAGTATATAAAATTTAGGTTAAACTAAAACTCATTCCTCTCCGGGATCTGCGCTTCCCCTGGCGGATCTCTGCTTCAGGGAACCTATCAGTCTGGAGATGACGCCCTTCTTCGGCTCTGCCCTGACCGGTTCGGGGTCGGGTTCGTCCTCCACCGGCCAGATCATGTTCATGTCGATGTTGAACCTCAGCTCCTCACCCACGAGATGCATGTTCCTGCAGCTTACCTGGAGCTTCAGGATGACCCCGTTGCAATCCACCGTATAGTTGGATATCGTTCCCAAATAGACGGCTTCCTTCACGATACCGCCGTACTTTCCCGACGGGGTGCATATCGCTGCCTGCGGATGGACCATCAGGAGGATGCTGCCACTCCTCGTCTCCGCATTCGGGAACATGAACTCCCCCAGAGGCGATGAGACCATGCTGCCGTCCTGCACGGCGGGGACGGCGTTCTCCCATCCGAAGAACATCGCGCTGCGCTTGGATATGGGGCGGTGATAGAAGACGTTCGGAACGTCGTATTGGAGGACCTTCCCGTCCATCATGAGGGCTATGCGGTCGCCTATCGCGACCGCCTCCTGCTGGTCGTGGGTGACGAATATGACCGTCTGGCCGATCTCCTTGCAGATCTTCCTGAGGCTCTCCCTCATGGAGATGCGGAGTTTCGCGTCCAGAGCGGAGAACGGCTCGTCCAGCAGCAGCAGCTTGGGTTTGGTGATCAGAGCCCTGGCCAGAGCCACCCTCTGCTCCTGGCCGCCCGAGAGCTCGGTGACCTTCCTGTCCCCGTATCCGTCCATCTCCACGAGTTTCAGCATCCTTTCGGTCTCAGATGCCAGCTCCTCCCCCTTCATTGTGCAGTTGAGGCGCGGAGCATAGTTCACGTTCTTCGCGACCGTCATGTTGCTGAAAAGATAGGCCTTCTGGAACACCATGGATACGGGGCGCTTCTCCGGCGGGAGCTTTTTCATATCCTGCCCGTCGATGGTGATGGTGCCCGCCTCCTGGTTCTCAAGACCCGAGATCAGCTTGAGGAAGGTGCTCTTCCCGCATCCGGAGGGCCCGAGGATCACCACGATCTCACCCTCCTCCACGGAGAAGTTCATGTCCTCCAGTGTGGGCGCGTCCGCATGCGGATACGTCTTCGTCAGGCCTGCTATCTCCAGGAAACTCATAGTCCTCCCCTCGTACTGATGTTATCCGACTTGATTATTTGCGTGGATATGATCAGGAAGAGCAGGGACGGGAGGAAGAACACCACCGCCGTCGCCGCCAATATCGGGTATGTGACCGTCGAGGACACCAGCATCGGCATTATCGTCGTCGTCATCGTCTCCAGGTTGGACGGTGCCAGCTCGTATGTGAGCAGGTACATCGACCATGACACCATGAAGGTGTACATGCACCCTACGGCCAGACCCGATTTGAGCTTCGGGATGATTACATGCACGAACGTGACCGTCTTCCCGACCCCCAGACAGGACGACTGCCTCTCGTAATTCTCGTCGTAGTTCTCGAACACCGACGATAGCGTGAGGATCATGTACGGGAGCGTGAAGGTGATCTGTGCGAGCACTATGGAGATGTACTGCCTGTAGATCCCTAGGCGGATGAACACAGGGATCATGCCGAAGACCACGCATATACCGGGGGTGAGCGCGGGCAGGAGGATGATGATCCTGAGGAATGTCTTCCCCTTGAAATCCCTGGTGCCGAGGATCTTCGACGGCATATATGCCAGCACCAGAGAACCCGCGGTGACTATCAGAGACAGCATGACGCTGTTCTTGATCGCCCTCACGGTCTCGGACCTCGTGATGTACTCGATCAGCCCGTCCAGTGACATGCCCTTCGGAGCGAGGTCCGGATACGACCAGTTCACGCTGAGGGCCCAGCCCATCAGCACGGTGAGAGGGATGATCACGCAGGCCGCCATCGCGATGAGGATCATCATGCGCGGATACCGGTTCATGCCCTCCTCCCCCTGGATGTAAGATACAGGTACACAGCGGCGATGGAGGTCATGAGCACGGTCAGCATTATCGCCGCCGCATAACCGGTCGGCCTGCCCTCGGGGTCATAGAAGTCGTAGAAGGAGTTGTAGATCAGCGTCGGGACCGTCACGTCGTGGAGCAGGATGCTGGGCACCTCATAGCATCCGAAGGAGAACGCGAAGACGATCATCGACGACGTCGCTATCGCCGGCACTATGGCCGGCAGGGTGACATGGAAGAATGTCCTGAGACGTCCGACGCCGAGGGAACGCGATTGCTGCTCGTATTCGGCGGGGAACGCCTGGAGGACGGCCAGGACCGCCATGCCTATGAACGGTATGAACTTGAGGCTGTATGCGACCACTATCCCGAAGGGGGAGACGTCATGGATCATCTTGGGGAAGTCCGTCCAATTGGAGATCCAACCCATCTGATAGGCTATGGATGACACCAGCCCCACCGATCCCAAGAGGAAGACGACCATGGTGGCCATGGCGATATGGGGTATCGAGATGTTCATCTGGAAGAGGAATAGCGAGACCCTCTTCCCCGCGAACGTGCCCCTGAGGGCCAATGCGATCAAGACGCCCAGTATTATCGATACCGCTGTTGAGATCAGCGAGATGCGCAGCGATGTCGTGAACGCATGCAGGAACGTGGCGTCCGACAGGAAGTCCGCGTACCTCTCCAGGCCTATGAACTCCTCCCCGCGGAGCATGCTCCGCTCCAACGTCACATAGAGAGGATAGAAATAAAAGACGGCGATGATGGCGAGGACCGGCAGGAATGCGATTATGTATTTCGGCCAGCCCTTCACCGTCTTCACCTGTATGGTTTGTTCACCTCATGCCTTGACTTCGGAAGTCCAGTTGGGCGTGAAATAGCCCACATATCCTGTGAGCATCGCGACCTGCGTCACTTCTGCGAGTCTCTCGGGCGGGAGGTAGATCGACATGTTCTCCAGAACGCTCTTGAAGTACTTGTCATTGACCGTCTCCGTTCCTCCGATGACATTCTTGGAGGTGTCGATGTTGAACCCGTTGCCCGTGGTAGCGAACCAATCGACCTGCTCTGCAGGGTCGAGGAGCGCATTGATGACCACCATGGCGGCGGTCTTGTGCGACGAATTCTGAGGTATGAAGATATAGTAGTCGCTCGAACAGCCGGTGTCGAACGAGAACGCTCCAGCGTTGTACGAGTACTGCTTGCCCTCACCGACCCTGGAGTCGATGGAAGTGACGGTGGACATCGCCAGCATGATCGTGTCATCGGAGAAGTCCTTGTCCGTGGACTGGTTACCGACGATCTTTGCATTGTAGTCGACGATCGTTCCCGTATCCTGGTACTTGGCGGCACCGGACCACTGGTGGACGTACGGGTCGAGCGCCTTCAGGTAGTTGAACACGTATCCGAACGCTGCCTTGTAGTCGTCGTTGGACTTCACGTTGGCGAGAGCGGTGTTGACCGCGGTCACGTTGGCTTCCTTGTTCTCGGCAACCTTCCATCCGGTCTTCGCGGAGGAATCGGCCCAGGTGAGCTCGTAGATCATCGCCTGCGTGAGGAGGTTGGTGTGGAACACCGCGGCGGTGTTGGCGGGATCGGGATATCCGAACTGCTTGGGGTAGATCTGGACCCACTTGGAGAGATCGTTGAAGTTGGTGGGGATCGCGTATTTCATGTATCCCTTAACCTGACCGTGATCGACATCCATCTCTGCCCTCGCGGCGTCCACGCTGACCGTATCCGCACCGGCGAATGCCGTATCGAACGCGGACTGGCTGGTCACACTGGCGACATCGATGATGTGCCCCTCGGTGGAACCCTGGCCGCTGTCGCCGACCTTGATGAATCCGGTGACGTTGCCGCTTCCGTCATAGAGGACGGCCGCGTTATAGGGCATCTTGACGGTGACGTCGTTCACTGTTACGGTGTCGACGTTGAAGTCCTTGTTGTAGACCATCATCGTCTGACCGTTGCTGAAGTTGACGGCGCTGCCTGGCACATAATCCTTGAACATGCTGGAGATCATCTGCTCGCTGTTGCTCTTGAGGTAGTATGCGTTGGGGAGGATGCTTGCCCAGGACTTACCGTCCTTCTTGTCGTCATAGACGAAGGAATAGTCTCCCTTGGAATTGATCATCGCAGCATAAGCGCTGGTGTCACCCCAGATGAAGTCGAACGTTCCGTTCTCCATCTGGCCCTCCTCCATCTCCGCAACAGCGGTCTTGGCCGCTGCGGGACCATAGGACTTGGCGGTCACCTCTATTCCGTAGTTATCTTTCATCTCCTTCTGGAATTTGGGATACCATACGGCCACCATCGGATCCGCCACATAGAATCCCATGGTGATCTTCTGGCCCTTGGCATCTTTCACGATGTCCTCCCAGGATGCGTCCATGGGATCCACATTGCTGGTTCCAGAGTCCTTTCCGTTATTGACGACAATGACAGCCACTGCTGCAGCTGCAACAATGATGACTGCGCCTATCGTCAATATCTGAGTCGTATTCATCATCAAACCTTCTCAGCGGCAGACCCGCCGATGGGGAGACGATGGTTTGGAATTATTTAAATTATTTTAGAATAGAATTGAACATTATTCTTGAAAGTAAATCACCCCGCCGAAGCGGAGGATTTTCTTTCATATCAGCGGGTCGGGACTCTCGTCCAATCCGTGGTCGGGCTTGCGGCCGAGCTCCTCGAGCTTCAGGGTGATGACGTCCTTCCCGAACTCCGTCGCCCCGTACACCGGCACCTTCGTGCCTGCCTGGACGGTGGCGCGTCTCGCACCGACCTCCCTAACGTACCTGGAAGCGCATGCGGTGATGACGTCGCACTTGTCGAAGTACAGCTCGGCCTGCTCCTCGGTTACCCCCGTGGTGTGCACCGCGAAGATGACCAGCCTGTCGCCGTACGTGTCGCGCAGGAACCTCGCATCATCCGGGAATGCGACCGTGACGGCGATCTTGTTGAATCCCTTGGCCACCGCCATCTCCACCCCCTTCCTCTGGTCGATCGGGGTGGTCTCCGGGTCCAGCACGTTCTCCGGACCGATCGCCTCGATGACCTTAGCTATCGGCGAGGTCTCCACTATGGCGGAGATCCTCCCTCCCATGCCCTGCACGATGCCGGGATCGGTGAGCACGCAGGTACCGCATCCGTCCGCCGCGGTTACCACGGCATCGATGTACCCCTTGGAAAGTGCCAGACACATCAGTTCAGACACTCCGAAGCTCAGGAAGTTGTCCAGTCTGACCTCCCTGTTCTCGCAGCACATGCCGAACTTCCTCATGCGGAACTCCATGTTCTCGCGGATGGTGTCCCTGTTGAGCTCCTCGATGCCCCTGTACTTCTTGAAGAGGGGACAGTACTTCACCTGCGGCTCCGAGACTTCGACGACCTTACCGTCCTCCATCACAACACGGCTCTTCCCCAACGCCTCCATAACATGCCTTCCCATTGACGTCATCCTGCAGGGCGGACCTGCATGTTCGTATCGGGGACTGCGCTTTTAAATGGAGCAGTATCGCATCAGATACCGCGGACGCTACGAAAAACGCACCGAATCCATTATATTAACGGGACTTAGTTCCTCATCCATGCCGGAATTCACCCTCGGCGAAAGGCTTCTGCTCCACCTGTACAACTTCAGATCGATCAACCTCGCGGACTACTACAACATCCCGTGGGACATCACCCAGGACGGGATCGCCACGTCCCTCAGGATCTCCAGGGCGCACGCGTCGCTGGAACTGAAGAAGCACAAGGAGAAGGGTAACGTGAACGAGGCCCAGGTCCGCATCTACGGGGGAAAGGTGCGCAGGTTCGCGTACACCCTCACCGAGAACGGGCTGAAGGCGGCCATGGAAGTGGAGGAGAAGGCCAGGAACGCCGGCATAGACGTCCGCACGCTCATAGACCTGAAAAAACAGGACTCGTCCGCGCTGCTGGGTAACCTGGGTGACAAGGACCGCATGGCACTGGGGGTGGCATGCGCGCTGAGGATATCCGTACCCGCGGATTCGCTCCCGCCGCACGACAGGAGCACCATCCCCATGGAACCCTCCGGATACACGTCCATAGTGCCCGAGCTCAGGAACAGGATCCTCGCCGCCGCCGACCCGGAGGAGATACGCTTATGGGACAGCTACGCCGCCGACTACTACGACAGGGACGGGCAGCACAGCGCCATCACCGACGAAGACTGCAGGATGGTGGAGAGGACGTACCACCTTCTCAGGGCGGGGAGGTACGTGGACGCCTGCAAGGTCATAGAGAGGAACCTGTACGCGATGATCCTTTCCGACGACAAGGGATTCTACGAGACCGTAAGGGACGTCCCGCTGGAATCCGTCAAGGAAAGATATCTGGCGGACTTCCTCACACTCCGCGCGGAGCTGGCACTTTCGCAGAACGACCTTAAGACGGCAAGGGAGGCGTCCGAGAAGCTCGTGACGGTCGACGGAGGGCAGGAGTACGGATACGCCTGCCTGACCGAATGCCTGATCCTCAGGAAGAAGGATTCCGAGGCCGCTGAGATGATCCGTAAGGTGAACGCCAGCGGCAACGCCCTCGGGATGGTGAAGCTCGCGGAGGCCTACCTCGACCTCGGCGAGATAGACAAGGCGGAGGAGCAGATGGACGCCGCGGTGAGGATCATATCGGACAACAACATCGCCGCCGTCGCCCAGAGGTTCCTGGTCCAGGCGCGCATAGACGCCGCGAAGGGTCAGACCGATGACGCCAACAGGCACATATCGAAGGCTTACTGCTCCACCAACGAGATCGGCAAGAGGAACGTGAAGGCCATAGCCAAGGACCTCGGCCTCAAGATATCCTGATCACAGGATCCTGTTCTTCCTCAGGTCGTCGATGTCCGAGATGTAGAGGTCGCGGATGTCGGTGATGTTCCATTTGAGCATCGCCAGCCTCTCGAATCCGAATCCCCATGCGAGCACGGGCTTGTCGATACCGAAGGGCGCGACCACCTCGGGCCTGAATATGCCCGCCCCTCCCAGTTCCATCCACTTGCCGTTGAAGAACACCTCCAGCTCGAGGGAGGGCTCCGTGTACGGGAAGTATGCCGGCCTGATCCTGATCTGGTCGAATCCCATCTTGGAGTAGAACTCGCGGATCAGCGAGATCAGCATGTCGAAGTTGGCGTTGTCGTCGAGGATGAACCCCTCGATCTGGGTGAACTCGGGGAGGTGGGTGGCGTCGATGGACTCCTTCCTGAAGATCCTCGAGATGGAGAAGTACTTGGACGGTGCCTGCGCGTGCGCCGCCAGCGCCTTGATGGTGTTGACGGTGGTGTGCGTCCTCAGCAGGGCCTGCTCGGCCATGTCCCTGGACCAGGTGCCTCCCCAGCCGGTGGAACCGGTGTCCCCTCCGTTCTCCTGGATGTTCCTGATGGTCTCCACCAGCTTCTCGTCGTCGATGTGTATCTTCGCCGGGTGCTCCAGGTAGAACGTGTCCTGCAGCTCCCTGGCGGGGTGGTCCTGCGGGATGTAGAGTATGTCGAGGTTCCAGAAGGAGGGCTGGACGTACTCGTCGTCGAACTCCTTGAAACCCATGTCGGTGAACACCCTCCTGATCTCGGCTCCCAGACGGGAGAGCGGGTGCTTCTTGGCGGGGTACGCTGCGGGGGCGAAGGTCTGCACGTCGTAGCGCCTGAACTCCGCGTCCCTCCACCTGCCGCTCTGTATGACGGAGTCGTCCATCTGGACGATCTCGTCCTTGAGCTCTATGCCATGTGCCAGCGCCTCCTTTCCGGCGTCTGTGAGGGCTATCGTCCTCTCGGTGACGATCTCCTCGGCGATCATGCCCTGGCGTCCCTTGAGGTCCTTGATGAGTTTGGGATCGGCATCCTTCTCGGATACGGGCGACGAGGCCATCCTCTTCAGGAGGACCTCGTCCTCCATGTCGGCGGAGAGGATGTCCTTACCCTTCTGAGTGAGCTTGAGTGTCTTCGCGTCGCCGTCCTTGACGATGTCCGCGAGGCCCTTCCTCTTCAACCATCCGACGGCGATCTTGTCCTCGCCGTTGGGAAGCGCCTCGGCCAGTGCGACCATGTCCATGGAGCCGCCGGCGGCATCGATGGCCCTCACGGCCTTCCTCTCGGGAAGACCTGATTCCACGATCCCTTTGTCCGCAAGGACGTAGAACCTCTCCGACGACTCGGAGATCTCGGCGAGACCCTTGGATGCCAGCCATGAGGCCGAACCCATGATCTCCACCTCGAGCTCGAACTTCCCTGCGGAGATCATCTCGGCGGGCGATGCCCTGCCCCCTGCGGCCTCCAGCGCCAGCAGGAGCCTTCTCTCGTTGTGACTCAGACTCTCAATGATATCGGATACACCCATTTGTCTCACCATTTGAAACCGTCGAAGGCCATGGAACCGATTATCTCCTTGGCCTCCTCCCTCTTTGCCTGATGGTCCTCCAGGAACCTGTTGATCTTCTCGGTGAGACACATCTTGCATTCGCCGCACAGGATCTCCCCGCTGCGGCACCTGTCCGCCAGCTCGTTGAGCTTGGCATCGTCCTTCTCGAACATGAAGAAGTTGTACTTGAAGACGGCGCAGACCTCGGGATTCCCTCCGTCCCTCCTCTGCTCCTCCACGCTGACCTTGCCGCCGGTGAACGCCCTTCCCACCTTCTTCTTCACGGCCTTCGGCGTGTCGGTGGTGTATATCGTCGCGTTCTCGTCGGACGACGACATCTTGTCCGAACCGTTGAGTCCGGGGGCCATCTTGCAGTACAGCGTGCACGGTTTGGGATAGTTCAGCCCGGGCGCCACGTCCCTGCATGCCCTGAAGTGCGGATCCTGGTCGATACCGCAGGGGATGAGCACCGGCACCTGCTTCCCGGCCATCTCGGTGGGCAGGAACGCCGGCGCCGCCTCGATGGAGGTGAAGAATATCTGGCCGATGTTGGAGGTGTTCTCGAATCCGAACACCGCCTTCGCGGTGGAGAAGTTGATCTTCTTGGCCACCTTGAGCGCTATGGGGTACAGCCTGTCGATGTTCTTGCTGTCCAGGATGATCTTGGTGTTGTCGGGGTCGAAGCCCAGCGCGATGAAGTCCAGGGCGTTCTCGTAGGCCATGGACGTGGTGTCGTGGAGCGTCAGGTCCTTGAACAGGAACTTCTCGTCGTCGGTCATCTGGAAGAGCATGGGCACCTTGAAGGTGTCCTGCACCCATTTGTTGAATATCCAGGGCATCATGTGACCCAGATGGGTGTTGCCCGAGGGGCCCCTTCCGGTGTAGAGCGTGAACCTGTTGCCCTTGTCGTACTCGTCGAGGATGCGGTCGAAGTCCCTGTGCGAATAGAATATGCCGCGCCTGATCATGGGGTGGATCTCGCCGTACTTGGCTAACCTCCCTATGAGCGCATCGTCGATGGGTGTGGTACCGAACTTCTTCTGAAGAAGGTCGTAATCTATGTCCCCGGTTACCTCCCAGGGGGTCACCTTGAATTCCTCGGCCATTTGGTTCAGCTCGTCTGACGAACTGCACCCTTATAGATAAAACGTGCGGGTGCGCGCGTCATAGAGGCGAGGCAACATCTTAACTACTGGATGAGCGATTATGCGCCCATGTGGAAAATCCTTGGAAAGGAAGCAATGTACGTGGAGTTCGCGGACGTGTTCAAGCAGCGCATGATCGAGCTCGCCTCGGCCATGGAGGGCAGGGAGAAGTTCGTGGACCTGATGGGGAAATCGGAGGTCATGCACATCTTCAACGGCAGCACCGAGACCCACGGATTCAACATCCGCCCCGGCGACGACATATCCAGCGAGGACATCCAATACATGGCCGATGTCATCCTCGAGGTCGCCAAATCCGATCCGGACATGTTCGTGGTCTCGCTCGACGACCAGCACCAGAACTGCGTCATCAACGTCAGGGCGGACGTCGAGCCGGAGCTCATCGGTTCCGAGAGGACCGACGGCTACGCATCGGGCAAGATCTTCCAGCCCATCCTCGAGTCCCTCGCGGGACCCGGACGCATGAACGACAGCTTCATGTGAGCGTCATTCGGGGAACTCCAGTTCCCCCATGTCCGAATAGTCGCGGACGGGGGTGCCTGGCACATCCTCCTTTATTATCTCGTCGAGATCGTCCACGTCCATCAAAAGCTGCACCGGGCGGAAGCTGTTCCACCTGGAGATTATGCTGTCGATGATGTGGCTCTCGAATCCCTTGTAGTACACCATGCACGCGGCCACGCAGATGAGCATGTTGAAGACCACCGACAGCGCGATGAACGTCAGGACGTCCTGGAAACCGTTCTTGTTGACGGCCACCAGTATGTACATGAAGGCGGCGAATATCGGGATCGCCATCCTCATCAGCGTCCCCTTGACTCCGTCGTAGATCCTGAAGTCCCTGTACCTGGTCTCTATCCTCACGTTAAGGGACATGAATATGGAGAACGGCAGGACGATGAGCGGGATGTACATCATCACCGCGAAGATGTATGCTGGCACATTCGAGAACGAGTCGAACTGCATCCACGACGGGTTCATGGACAGGTAGATCCAGATGAACACCCCGATGAGGAAGCTGACCTTCATCGACGACCAGATCTCCTTCCACGGCAGGGATGCGCGCTTCACGTTCTCGTCTATCTCCAGATTCCTGGTGTCCAGATCCTTGGATATGTTGAACACGAATGCGACCATGCGGTCCCACAGGGACAGATCGGTGCGTATGTTCAGGTACTCCACAGATGAAACCACGCGGTAGAACAGGAACCTCTGCAGCACCGCGACCAGTTTCACCACCCCGGGTATCCCCAGCGCGATCAGTGCGATCGCGCCGATGGTGGCGTACGCTACCTGGAGGTAAAACATGGCGCCGACGGCCGCGGCCACGATGATCAGATAGAACTTGTACCTGGAACGTACGATCTGGAATGCCCCCACGACCACCAGCGGCATCGTCGGGAACATCGCGAGCTCCAAAATGTCGAGGTCGTAGAGCTCCATGAATACCGCTCCCACGATCAGGCACACGACCATGGACACCAGGAATATCAGCACCGTCAGACGGTCGTCCGGGGTGGTGAGGTCGATCTTCTTCCTCTCGAAGAGGATCCTCTCCGTGTTGTCCTTGCGCGCTATGACGGACATGTCATTCCATCCATGCGGAGACCTTCACATCGGACCTGTCCCCGCGCCATATCCCCAGTATGAGGGTCATGATGCCTTTCTCACCCACGCGGAGCGGACCGATGGTCCCTCCGGCGAACCCCTCCTTGAACTTCTGGTTGAGTCCGGTGCCGTCCACGACGGACACGTCTATGGGCTTGGACGTCTCTATCTGCACATACAGGTCCTTCCCCACCTTCGTGTGCAGGGGGAAGGTCTTGACGTTGTCGTATCCCCCGAAGATCTCGTAATTGAGCTCCCCGAGACAGAAACTGGTCTCCTCCAGGAGGACGGTCCTACGGCTGAACAGCGACATCTTACCTCGTATCCGTCAGGATGGGTATTAACCTTTGTCACTCCGACGGGAAAGGATCCTCTTCCAGGTCGGTGGAGAACTTCCACATGCTGGGATAGTGCCCCGGCTCCATGATGACGCGCTGCGTCCTCACGGCCACCCCCTGCTCCGAGGCCATGACCTTGGGGGTGGACATCAACATCGTCCCTATCGCCACGAGCTCGCCGCGGGCGGTCATCATCGCCACGAGGGCGTTCCTGCGGATGTCCTCGTCAAGCATGTGTATGCCCCTGACGGTGAGGTCGGCACCCCTGCAGACGGCGTCCACGGCGGTGGCCTTCAGTATGATCTTCGGCAAAGGATCCACAAGAATCTCAACCGGATGCAGCAGCGAGCGCATCCATGCGTCCCTGCCGTTCTGCTGCCAGAACACGTAGGCGTCCGCGAGGTCCTGCATGGTGGCGGCGTCCCTCTCGCCGAGCAGTCCCGAACGGGTCCTCCTCAGCTCGATCATGTTGGCGCCGCATCCCAGGGCCTCGCCTATGTCCGTACAAAGAGTCCTGATGTATGTGCCAGCATCGCAGTTCACGACGAACAGCACGTCGCGCCCCTCGATCTCCCTGATCTCGATCGAGGATATCCTCCTGATGCGCAGCTGGCGCTTGACCGCGGACCTCACCGGGGGCATCTGGTAGATCCTTCCGACGAATCTCCCGATGACCTCCCTTATCCTCCCCTCGCTGCGGTCCCCGTGCAGCCTCATGAGGCACACGTACTCCTTGTCGGACGAGAGGACGATGTCCGTCAGTCTCACGGCCTTGCCCAGGCACAGGGGGAGCACCCCGCTGACGTACGGGTCCAATGTTCCGCCGTGGCCTATGCGGTCCACGTGGAGGGCCTCCCTCGCCCATGCGGTGACCTGGTGGGACGTGGGTCCGGACTGCTTGTCCAATGCGACCACGCCCGCCCTGAGCAGCTCCCCGACCGAACGGTCGGAGGGCCTCTTGCCCCAGCGGTCCTTTATCGTATCCGGGTCCTTCACGAGCATCCGTATCCCTCTAACCCCTTCATGATCGTCTGAATGACCTGATCGGGATCGAGGTGGTCCGTATCGACCACGAGGTCGTACACGCTCAGGTCGCCGATGTCGATGCCGTAGTACATCTTGTATCTCTTCGCCTCGGATGCCTCGCGGAGCTTCGTGGCCTCCTGCGCGGCCTCGACGGACTCCCCCTCCCTGACCCCGATGCGCGAGACGCGGACCTCGGGACTGGCGTGGAGGTAGATCTTGAAGGCGGGTATGGAGTTCCTGACCATCATATAAGCGGAGAGACGCGATTCGAGGATGATGTCCTCCCTGCCCCTCGCGGTCTCGACGATGGTGGAATCTATGAGTTGGTCGATGGAGGGGTCGGATTCCGCAAGGGCCCCGAACTCCACCAGGGAGAGGTTCCTCTCAGCGGCCATCGACCTGAATATCCTGCCGAACACCACCGCCTCGTAGCCGAGACGCTCGGAGAGCGCCTTGCAGGCTGTGGTCTTACCGGATCCAGGCGGGCCGCTGATGGTTATCCTCATGCTGTTTCTGCTCCTTCGGCCGAGTCCATCTGCTTCAGGTACTTCTTGAACTTGTACGTACGGATGAGCCTGTTGACGATCTGTCCGAACGGGATGCTGATCATCGTGTAGACCAGGATCCATGCGGGCATGAACCAGATGGTGGTGTCGAGGTCGAGGGTCGCCCAGGGGACGCTGAACGTCAGGTTCCCGGCCTCCCTCACCGTCACGTCGATGAAGTACCTGACCCAAAGGAACAGCGGGATGATCACGATCATGGTGAACGGCATCGACTTCATCATCTTGTTGCTGTTCTCCATGTTCTTGGCCATCATCTGGGGCTGCATCTCGGTCAGTTTCTTGATCTTGAAGCTGTTGTTCTCGAGCCTCGCCTGGCGGAGCTCCTTGTTGAAGGCGGACATGATCTGCTGGCTCTTGGCCTGCTCGATCATATCCGTGAAGAACGACCTCAGTATGGCGGAGAAGCTCGCCATCAGCGCACCCACCACGAAGAGGGTGACGATGGGATACTGTCCGTCCATACCGAAGAAGTTGAGACCGTAGTCCAGGATGGACCCGATCTTGTGATCCGAACCGTCGAACGCGTAGAGGATCAGGATGAGGAACATCATGACCAGCATGGGCATCATGCTGGGCATGGCGGGCATGTCCGGCTGTCCCTGCTGTGCGGCCATGATCATTCACCTCCCAGGAACTCCCTCATGACAGGATGCATCTCCATCATCTGCTCGCGGCCCATGGCCTCGTAGAAGTGGATCATGATGCTCACCGCCAGGAGAACTCCTGTACCGCTCGCGTTACCGACCGTACCGATCAGGTCCGAGAACGCCGCCAGCGCTCCGATTATCGCACCCGACAGGATGGTGATGGTGGGGATGTACCTCTCCAGCACACGCTCCAGGATACGCGGGTCGCGGCGGAATCCGGGCATCTGCATACCGCTGCGCTGGATCTGCTTGGCGACCGACTCCGGTCCCATACCGGTGGTGCTGATCCAGAACTTGGCGAACAGGATCGAACCCAGGACCATGACGCAGAAGTATATCACCACGTGCATCAGGTTCATCAGCGGCGTGTGGTTGTTGGCGTAGTTCACCGGATCGATGATCGGCATCAGCCACGACACTACGCCCGACGGTGCGGACAGGTACCATACCAGTCCTCCCGAGGCCTGCGTCTGGCCCGATTCGAAGTATCCGATGTTCGGATTGTTCCCGAGCAGCGGGATGCCGCTGAGGAAGTCGTTGCTGTAGAGCAGCAGCGCCACCATGCTGATGTTGGCGAGCAGCGCGGACATCAGGATGACCGGGATGTTGCTCGCGTACATGAGCTTCAGCGGGTACTTGCCCCTCGCACCCCTCGCTCCGCCGTGGGACAGCGGGAGCTCGATGCGGGTGGACTCGAGATACGCCACCAGCAGCAATATAGCCAGCGTACCGATGAGTGCGATCATCGGGTTGGGCTGCTGCAGGAATATGATATCGTAGCCCTGGGACGACATCTGTGCGGGGGTGCAGTGCGTGACGACGTACAACGCCTTGGGGATCGCTCCCGCGGGCGGGTTCGACAGGCTGAGCTCTGCCGAGGAGTCGTACGCGTACCAGTTGAAGGTACCCGTGAACAGCTGCTGCGCGACTCCCGCCGCGATGAACAGCGAGATACCGCTTCCGATCCCCCACTTGGAGATGAGCTCGTCCATGAGGAACACGATGTAGGATCCCAGGAACAGCTGGAGGATGATGAGGCTCTTGGCCCCCCATTCCCCGAATCTGTCCGTGAAGGCGTCCGAAGGCACCAGGTATCCGAATACCTGGGGGACCGCCTCGAACAGGATCATGACGATTACCAACAGCTTAAGAACCGACTGGTAGCACGCCTTGTCCTTCTTGTTCGAGAGGTCGAGTTTGATGATCTTAGCTCCGACGAACAGCTGCATTATGATGGATGCAGTGACGATCGGACCTATTCCGAGCTGGAGGAGGGATCCGGAGGAACCCGCCATGATCGTTCTGTACTGAGCGAACAGGTCCAATGTCGAGGCCTTGTCCAGGCCGTAGATGTAGACGTTCGTCATGACGAAGTATACAAGGAGGACCACGACGACCCACATCATCTTGGTCCTGAAGTGCACGTGGCCCTCAGGACGCTTGACTGACGGGAGCCTGTCGGAGATCGGCTTGATCTTGTATAGGAGGCTCACAGATTCTTCCGCCATACTCGGTTCCTCTGGTTTCCTCACTCCTCGTCGGACTCGGAAGACTCGGCACCGACGATCGATCCGCCGGCTGCCTCGATCTTCTCGACGGCCTTCGCGGAGGCCTCATCGACGGTTACGTTGACCTTGAACGCGATGCTTCCGCATCCGAGGAGCTTGTCGATCCCTGCGGCTCCGAGGTCGATGTTGTACACATCTCCCTCCTTGCTGCCGAAACCGAGCCCGACGAAGCGGTCGACCTGCTCGGAGAGCTCCGAGACGTTGATCGTGTTCTTGGCCGCGACCATGCTCTGGGGCCTGCTGAATCCGTGGTGACCGAAGTGGTTCCTGTCGTACTTCAGCATGTAGATCTTCTTGGTCTTCCCCAGTCCTGCCTGACCGTGTCCACCGATGATTCCTGCTCCCCTTCCGGACTTCTTACCGCGTCCGTGGGTCCTCAGGCCTCTGAACTTCTTGGTTCTGCTAGGCATGTCTATCCCTCACAGCATCCTGGCGATGAGATCGTTGATCGCTTCGCCCCTGTATCCCAGTGCACCGCCGTTCTTGTACGAGCGCTTGTTGCCCTCGTATCCCTTGACCGGCGGGTGAAGGCGGAAGACGGGCTTGGCCGCCTCGACGTCCTTCATCCTGTAGTCGTTCTCGATGATCGCCTTCGCGAGATCGTCGACGGTCTTGAACTCGCTGTTGGCAGCGAGGT
>JAEEGH010005279.1_pt1 | contig 32596 bp, 27 predicted proteins | sample 9134181 | NCBI WGS metagenome assembly JAEEGH01 (sample SAMN16246544, study PRJNA631951) | gut metagenome | biome: gut microbiome; feature: rumen; material: DP-attached | host: Bos | place: Iran: Karaj | collected 2018-10
ACGCACAAGGCTTATCATCCGAGGAACAACAAGATAATTATTTACCATCATAAGTCATGAAACAGAAACCGAATTTATCATTTTGGGCACTGTGGAACCTGTCGTTCGGGTTCTTCGGCGTACAGATTGCATACGCCCTGCAGAGTGCAAACATCTCGCGCATCTTCCGCACCCTCGGTGCCGACCCTCACGACCTGAGCTACTTCTGGATTCTTCCGCCGCTGATGGGTATCATCGTGCAGCCCATCGTGGGTTCGCTCAGCGACAAGACATGGACGCGCTTCGGCCGTCGCATTCCCTATTTGTTTGTTGGAGCCACCGTCGCCGTGCTGGTGATGTGCCTGTTGCCCAATGCCGGTTCGTTGGGACTGGCGGTGTCGTCGGTGATGATGTTTGGCTTGCTGATGCTGATGCTCCTCGACACCTCTATTAATATGGCCATGCAGCCCTTTAAGATGATGGTGGGCGACATGGTGAACGAAGAGCAGAAGGCCAAGGCTTACAGCATCCAGTCGTTCCTTTGCAACGCCGGTTCGGTGGTGGGATTCCTGTTCCCATACATCTTTGCTGCCGTTGGCATCGCCAACATCGCTGCTCCTGGCGTTGTGCCGCCGTCGGTGGTGTGGTCGTTCTACATCGGTGCCGCCATTCTCATCATCTGCGTCATCTATACCACCATCAAGGTGCGAGAGTGGAATCCGCAGGAATACCGTGAGTACAATCCTGTTGCTGAAGACAAAGAAGACAAGGCAAACTGGTTCACATTATTGAAGAATGCTCCCGCCACCTTCTGGAAGGTCGGCCTCGTGCAGTTCTTCTGCTGGGCAGCCCTGCTCTACATGTGGACCTACGTCGTTGATGCAGTCGCTGAAACCGTGTGGAACAGCACCGATTCTGCCTCAGAGGAGTATCAGGTAGCTGGTAACTGGACGGGCGTGCTCTATGCCATCCAGGCCATGGGTTCTGTGGTGTGGGCAACCATTCTGCCGCGCTTCAAGAATACGAAGATGGCCTATGCCGTCAGTCTTGTGCTCGGTGGCATCGGCTTTGCACTGATTCCCTTCGTGCCCAACCAGTACGGACAGATCATTCCGTTCCTGCTCATCGGTTGCGCATGGGCAGCCATGCTCGCCATGCCGTTCACGTTTGTCACCAATGCCCTGCAGGGCTACGGCCACATGGGAGCCTATCTGGGTCTCTTCAACGGCACCATCTGCTTGCCGCAGATCATCGCAGCCGTCTGTGGTGGCTTCGTTCTTAGATTGGTGGGCGGTCACTCGGCAACGATGATGATTGTCTCCGGCGTGTTGCTCGTCTGCGGTGCTGCCTGCGTAGGGCTCATCAAGACCTCCCGCAGCGCCTCCATCGTAGAGGAGGACATGGCTGAGTAAGGCATTGCAAGCAAAACCAAGGCTTCTCGGGGCAGGAACAGCTCCTTCCCCAGGAGCCTTTCTCTATTTATTTACCATCCGTTGCGGCTTTGTCGCTACCCACATTCAGAAGAATTAATAATCATGCGCCACCACTTCATAGCAACCTTCGTCACCCTGTTGCTCATCTTATCAATGCCCGCCACCCCTTGTGCCGGCAGGCCCTCCCCTCCTTCGGAGGGGTCGGGGGAGGTCTCAAATGGCGTTGGAGGAGTGGTCCGTTTCGTCCCCATTGCCTCGGTATTTGCCCTGAAGGCATGTGGTGTAGAGGGTGCGTCGTCGTGGAAGCGGCTGGTGGTGAATAGCGCTGCCAGCTATGTGTTGGCTGCTGGTACTACGTGGGCGCTGAAGCATTCCATCCATGAGCGGCGTCCCGACGGCACCGATAACCACTCATTTCCCTCGGGACATGCCACCATAGCTTTCGCGGGCGCGCACATATTAAATAAGGAGTACGGTCGGCGGTCGGTGTGGTACAGCGTTGCCGGCTATGGTGTTGCGACGGCGGTGGCTGTTGAGCGCGTCTGCCTCGATCGCCACCATTGGTATGATGTTGCAGCGGGTGCCGCCATCGGCATTCTCGGCACCGAGGCCGGCTATTGGCTGGGCGACAAGCTCACAGGCGAACATTCGCGCTATTCAGTGGCCGTTGGCCCGCAGTCGGTGTCGCTTGCCATCGTGTTTTAAAGCGTGCATTTGTACAGCTGTTGCATAAAGTTTTATTGTCAGAAAAGTTGAAGAAATGCCGTTTTTCGCCTTCATTTTAGCCGGTTTTTCAAAAAGAAGGGTCTTTGTGAGGGGAAATGGCCAAAACCAGGAAAGCTCGTAAGTTGCTGTTAATCAGCTACTTGCGAGCTTTTCTGCTTTCAAATCTTTGCTCGTCGGCTGCGAAAGCATAGCTTTTGAAGTCGGAAAGTATAGCTTTTGGAGTCGGAAAGCATAACTCCCCGCGTCCGAAAGCATAACTCCCCGAGTCGGAAAGCATAACTCCCGGAGTCGGAAAGCATAGCTCCCGGAGTCGGAAAGCATAGCTCCTGGAGTCTGAAAGCATTGCTTTTGGAGCCGTAGAGCATAGCTCTAGCAGCCCAGGAGCATAGCTTTGGCCGTTATGGAGCATAATTTCATGTAAAACACCCATCACTATTGGCGAGTGAGAGCTGCTTTTTCGTTGTTTTGTCAGCATCTTTTACTTGTCATGGTCTTTTCCTTTCTAGTTGAAGACGCAAGTAAGTCGTCAATTATCTTTACATTTCATGGGTTCGGTTTGCGCTTTTCCAGTATTTTTATGCAAACGTTTGCGCACTTAATTTTCTCTTTTGCTCTTTTTGCAGAGTACACCTTATATATTTTATTCGTAATTTTGAAGCAGAAATTAATAACAAAAACCTATGAACATCTATTTTCACATTGAATACCATACGGTATTTGGCGAGGAACTCGTGCTGAATATCGTCCGTAAGAATGAAGACGGAAAGGAAACTACCGCTCAGTACAGAATGGCTACCACCGACGGTCGTCAGTGGACGTATGCTTTAAATAACTATCGGGCTCCCGCAACAGCTCAGGGCGCTGGCGACGTGCTTGACTATTTCTATAGCGTCGACAACAATGGCAGCGAGGAGCGCACCGAATGGCGCACCGTGGCCCACCGCCTCGAACTCAAGCCTGCCGATGCATTGTGCTTCCATGTCTACGATCGTTGGATCGACATGCCCGAGGACAGCTATCTCTATAGTTCGGCGTTTACGGATTGCTTGAGGAGGTCCACCCCCCAGCCCGTCCCTGCGAGGGAGAGGGGTGAAAACGCTCAAGGTGGGTCGCCCATCCTTCGTCTCATCGTGCGTGCTCCGCAGCTGTTGGCCGGACAGCGGCTTGTTGCTGCAGGCGAGAACGACGAGCTGGGCTATTGGAATCTTGAGAAGGCAGTGCCCATGACCGAGCACAACTACAACGAGTGGGTTGTCGACCTCGATGCTACAGCCTTTGCCGGACGTCGTGTAGAGATGAAGTTTGTGGCGATGGGTGGAGAGAAACCTCTCTGGGAGACCGGTCACAATCGTGAACTTTACGTGCCCACCGACCTCCGTCGTGGCGACGTACAGGTATATCATCTCGACCAGGCCTTCTTCGCTATCCCCAATCAGCGGGTGGCAGGAACGCTTGTGCCGGTGTTCTCGCTTCGCTCGAAAGGCTCGTTCGGCGTGGGCGACTTCGGTGATTTGAGGTTGATGGTCGACTGGGTGGCCCGCACCCATCAGCGTCTGCTGCAGGTGTTGCCCATCAACGACACCACGTCTACTCACACCTGGACCGATTCCTATCCCTACTCCTGCATCTCGGTGTTCGCTCTGCACCCCCAATATGCCGACCTGCGCCAGCTGCCCGAACTGAAGGACGCGAAGCTGAAGAAGCAGTTCGAGGCCCTGCGTGAGGAGTTGAATGCCCTGCCGCAAATCGACTACGAGCGTGTGAACAATGCGAAGCGCGACTATCTGCGTGCCATCTTCGAGCAGGAAGGCCAGCAAGTGTTGCGCTCCGAGGCGTTCAAGACGTTCTTCCACGAAACAGAACAATGGCTGGTGCCATACGCCCAGTACTGTCTGTTGCGTGACCAAACCGGCACGGTTGATTTCTCGCAATGGAAAGGCCACGAGACATGGGACGAGGCCGATCGCAAGGCTCTCTCCAATCCTCGTACGAAAGCATATAAGGAAGTTGCCTTCTACTATTACGTGCAATTTGTGCTGAAGACGCAGATGCAGGACGTTCACGACCATGCCCGCCAGCAAGGTGTCATCCTGAAGGGTGACATCCCCATTGGTGTGAGCCGTGTGGGTTGCGATGTATGGATGGAACCGAAGTACTTCAACATGAACGGTCAGGCTGGTGCGCCGCCAGATGACTTTGCCGAGGATGGCCAGAACTGGGGCTTCCCCACATACAACTGGGATGAGATGCTTCGCGACAACTGTGCTTGGTGGGTGCGCCGATTCCAGAATATGAGCCATTTCTTCGACGCCTATCGCATCGACCACGTGCTCGGCTTCTTCCGCATTTGGGAGATTCCCATGCCGCATGCCTCCGGTCTGATGGGTCAGTTCTCGCCCGCACTGGGTCTGAGTCTCGAGGAGATCAATTCGTGGGGCGTTCACAGCCATATCGACTCGCTCTTCCTCGTCGACCACAAGGATCCCAATCGCTATCATCCGCGCATCAGTGTACAGAAGACAGAAATGTTCCAGCAGCTCTCTGCTTGGGAGAGAGAAGCCTTCCAGCGCCTCTACGACGACTACTTCTACCGCCGCAACAACCAGTTCTGGTATCGCGAGGCTATGAAGAAGCTGCCGCGACTGGTGCAGGCAACGCGCATGCTGGTCTGCGCCGAGGATCTCGGTATGGTGCCCGACTGCGTGCAGTGGGTGATGAACGAACTCCGCATCCTCTCGCTTGAGCTGCAGTCGATGCCGAAAGACCCGTCGGTGCGTTTCGGTGTGCTCGAAAGGAATCCCTATCGCAGCGTCTGCACCATCTCCTCTCACGACACGCCGACGTTGCGCATGTGGTGGGACGAGGACATGGAGCGCTCACAGAGCTATTTCAATCAGGTGCTCTGGAAGGAAGGTCCTGCCCCGCATCCCATGCCAGGCTGGTTGGCTCGCGACATCATTGCAAACCATCTGTCGTCGCCGTCGATGGTGTGCGTCATCGCCCTGCAAGACTGGCTCGCCATCGACGAGCATCTGCGCCTGAAGGACGCCAACGCCGAGCGTGTGAACATTCCCGCTAATCCGAAACACTACTGGCGCTATCGCATGCACCTCTGCGTAGAGGACCTCATCGGTTGCGAAGGCTTCTCGAATGGCATTGCCCAGCTGGTGACGCTGAGTGGGAGGTAGGAAAAAACCACCCAGAAACCCACCCCCTCCCCCTCCCGAGGGGAGGGGAGTTTGAAATGCATTTTTCGCCCACAAAGTCTCCTCCTCCTGGGAGGTGATAGAGATAGTGGAAAACAACGTTCGATAAATATTAAAAAGCTTGGCAGTCCCCCACAACCCGCCAGGCACTCCCCTCCTTTGGAGGGGTCGGGGGAGGTATTTTATGAAGAAAACTATTCTAGCCCTTGCAGCCCTCGTGCTGCCATTGGTCGCCGCGCATGCGCAGACCGTAACGAAATCGCCTGATGGCAACGTGGCACTGACCTTCCAGCTTGCCAAAGGCGGAGTTCCCACCTACAACCTCGACTACAAAGGCCGGGCAGTCATCCTGCCCTCTCGTCTCGGCTTCTACCTCGCACGCGACAAGCATGCCTCGCGTGGCCTTCGTGAAACCGACCTCCTCAATGGTTTCTCGCTGAAGAACGAGCAAACCTCCACTTTCGATGAGACATGGGAGCCCGTGTGGGGCGAGACCCGCACCATCCGCAACCACTACAACGAGTATGTTGCCACCTTGTCGCAACCCAAGGAGAAAAGGGAGATTCTCATCCGCTTCCGTGTCTACGACGACGGCATCGGACTGCGCTATGAGTTCCCGCAGCAGCCCGAACTGAACTACTTCCTCATCAAGGAAGAGCGCACGGAGTTTGCACTGGCCGGCGATCACATGGCTTGGTGGATCACCGCCGACTACGACACGCAGGAGTATCCCATCCAGCAGACGCGCCTCACGGAGATTCCCGCCCGTCAGAAGGAATCATTTGACAAGCGCGGCCGCCTCTACCAAGACGGCACCAACGAGCGGCAGGTCGATGCTGTGGTTTGGGACAATGCCTCGATGACGCCCGTCGAGAGTGCTGTGCAGACCTCCCTGCAGATGCGTTCCGACGATGGCCTCTACATCAACATCCATGAGGCTGCCTGCATCAACTATGCTACGATGCATCTGGAGCTGGTGGGTCCCACGAAGTTCGTCTCACATCTCACCCCCGATGCCACAGGTCTGAAGGGTTGCATGCAGACACCTTGCCAAACGCCGTGGCGCACGGTGATGGTCTCCGACGATGCCCGCGACATGCTTTCCTCAAACCTCATCCTCAATCTCAACGACCCTTGTGCCTTGGATGACACCTCGTGGATTCATCCCACGAAGTATTGTGGTGTGTGGTGGGAGATGATTGTTGGTAAGTCGTCGTGGAATTACACCGATCAATTCCCCTCCGTGCAACTCGACAACATCGACTGGATGAAGGCAACTCCCAACGGCCGCCACGGTGCGACGAATGAGAAGGTGCGCCGCTACATCGACTTCGCTGCCGAAAACGGTCTCGACCAAGTGCTCGTGGAAGGTTGGAACGTCGGTTGGGAGGACTGGGCAAACCGCTGGAAGCGCGACGTGTTCGACTTCCAGACACCTTATCCCGACTTCGACTTGAAAGCCCTCAACGACTACGCTCACTCGAAAGGCGTGAAGTTGCTCATGCATCACGAGACCTCGTCGAGCGCACAAAACTATGAGCGCTATCTTGAAAAAGCCTATACGCTCATGAATCAGTATGGCTACGATGCCGTGAAGTCGGGTTATGTAGGCGATATCATCCCTCGTGGCGACCATCACTATTCGCAGTCGATGAACGACCACTACCTCTATTGCATCAAGGAGGCGGCTAAGCACCACATCATGGTGAATGCCCATGAGGCCACACGCCCCACGGGACTCTGCCGCACCTATCCAAACCTCGTCGGCAACGAGAGTGCTCGCGGTACGGAATATGAGGCCTTCGGCGGCTCGAACCCCGACCATACTGTCATCCTTCCGTTCACCCGTCTGCAGGGAGGACCGATGGACTACACGCCTGGCATCCTTGAGACGCAGCTCAACACATGGAGCGACAATACATCGTATGTGCGCTCGACGCTCGTCGGCCAGCTCGCCCTCTACGTGACGCTCTACTCGCCCCTGCAGATGGCTGCCGACCTGCCTGAGAACTATGCAAAATATATGGATGCCTTCCAGTTCATCAAGGACGTTGCCTGCGACTGGGACGACTCGCGCTATCTCGAAGCTGAGCCGGGTGATTACATCACCGTGGCCCGTAAGGCAAAGGGCACTGACAATTGGTTCGTGGGTGGTAAGTGCGACGAGCAGGGTCATGAGACGGCCCTCAAGCTCGACTTCCTCGACAAGGGCCGCAAATATGAGGCCACCATCTATGCCGACGCCCGTGATGCCCACTACAAGGACAATCCCAAGGCTTACGTCATCACGAAGAAGACCGTAAAGGCTGGCCAGACGCTGAAGCTTCGTGAGGCTCCCGGTGGTGGCTTCGCCATCTCTCTCATAGCAAAGTAAAAAGGTAATAAAGAAACAGGGTAACTAAAGTCGTTACTAAAATGAAAAAGATTGCAATGCTCGCTATCGCAGCTACGATGATGGGTTGCAACCCCCCGAAGCAGGAAGAAGGTTTCTGCTTCGACGAGATGACATATTCTCCCTCGGAGACAGTTTTTAAACTCTTCGCGCCGGCGGATGCAGAGTGTTATGTGAAGGTTGGCAACGACAGCGTCGCCATGACGCTTGCCGACAGCATCTGGACGGCCACAATGCCTGGCGACCAAAAGGGAAAGGAGTATGTGTTCGTGGTGAACGGGCAGTCGTCGCCCGGCGTGTTTGCGAAGGCGGTGGGCGTGAATGGCAAGTGCGGTGTGGTTCTCGACCTGAAGGAAACCAATCCCGAGGGCTGGGCACAGGACAAGCGACCCGAAGTGAAGTCGCCTGCCGATCTCGTCATTTATGAGATGCACCACCGCGACTTCTCTATTGATGCCTCATCGGGGCTGAAAAACAAAGGTAAGTTCTTGGCGCTGACTGAGGAAAAGGCCATCAACCACCTGAAGTCTTTGGGCGTGAATGCCATCCACATCCTGCCCAGCTACGACTTCGGATCGGTCGACGAGACACGCCTGCAGGACAATAAGTACAACTGGGGCTACGACCCCGTGAACTACAACGTGCCCGACGGCTCGTATAGCACAGACCCCTTCGACCCCCAGTGCCGCATCCGTGAGTTCAAGCAGATGGTGCAGGCCCTGCACAAGGCTGGCATCCGTGTCATCCTCGATGTGGTCTACAACCATACTTACGACATCGAGCACTCGAACTTCCAAAAGACATACCCCGACTACTACTATCGTAAGGAGGCCCCCCTTTCGTCCCCCGAGGGGGACACAAGCGCCCAGAATACTATAGAAGCCCCCTCGGGGGCAGTAGGGGGGGCTTACTCTAACGGCTCTGGCTGCGGCAACGAAACCGCCTCGGAGCAGCCGATGATGCGTCGCTTCATGTTGGAGAGTGTGAAATACTGGATCAACGAGTACCACATCGACGGCTTCCGGTTCGACCTGATGGGCGTTCACGACATCGAGACAATGAATCTCATTCGTGATGAAGTAAACAAGATAGACCCCACCATATTTATATATGGAGAGGGGTGGAGTGCTGGCCAGTGCGCTTATCCGCTGGAGAAACTCGCCGTGAAAGCCCATGTGAACCAGTTGCATGGCATTGCTGCCTTCAGCGACGAGATTCGCGATGCCCTGCGCGGTCCGTTCTCCGACGATACGAAGGGTGCCTTCCTTGCTGGCATCCCTGGTGAGGAGGAGAGCATTAAGTTTGGCATTGCCGGTGCCATTGCTCATCCGCAGGTGGATATGTCGAAGGTGAATTACTCGAAGGAGCCATGGGCGAACGAGCCGACGCAGATGATTTCCTACGTTTCATGCCACGACGACATGTGTCTGGTGGACCGACTGAAGGCCAGTGTGGCTCCCCTCCGTTCTGAGGGGTTGGGGGAGGCCGAGCTCATCCGCCTCGACCTGCTGGCCCAGACCGCCGTGTTCACATCGCAAGGTGTGCCGTTCATGCTGAGTGGTGAGGAGATGCTGCGTGACAAGAAGGGCGTGCACAACTCATTCGAATCGCCCGACTCCGTGAACCACCTCGACTGGCAGAACCTGCAGCGTTATCCACAGGTGTTCAACTACTACAAGAACCTGATTGCCCTGCGCAAGAACCATCCCGCCTTCCGACTGGGCAAGGCCGACTTGGTGCGCAAGCATCTCACCTTCTTTGGAGTCCCCTCCTCCGAGGAGGAGGGGTCAGGGGTGGTAGCGAATAATACCCCCTGTCTCGTGGGCTTCTGTCTGAAAGACCATGCTGGTGGCGATGCATGGAAGGACATCATCGTCATCCTCAATGCTAACCGCGAGCCGCAAACGGTCACGATTCCTGAAGGAAAATACACGGTTGTGTGCTGCGATGGAAAGATCGATGAGAGCGGCCTTGGCGAGGTGCATGGCGACAAAGTCGTTGTCGATCCCCAGTCGGCATTGATTATCCATAACTAATGTCTTGACAATTAAAAAACCAAAATAGCTTATGAAAACAAAGAAACAACACAAATGGCTTTCTCCCTCCCTATTGGGGAAGGTCGGGGTGGGGCTCCTCTGCGGCCTGATGACCTCCTGCAACAACGGTGCAAAGGATGCAAAGGCACTTGCTGAACTCACGGAGAGCGATGTTCAGATTTCGCGCATCGACCCTACAGACTGGTATGTCGGCATGAAAGATCCCTCGCTGCAGCTCATGGTCTACGGCCAGGGCATCCGCGAGGCAGAAGTGAAGGTGAAGGGAGCAAAACTCGACTCGGTCGTACGCCTCGACTCGCCAAACTATCTGCTGGTCTATTTGAATGTGAAGAATTGTAAGGCCGGCACGCTACCTCTTACCTTCAAGCTTGGCGACAAGAAAACCACCATTGCCTACCAGCTAAAAGAACGCGAAAAGGCTGGCGACGAGCGCATGGGATTCTCCAATGCCGACGTGCTCTATATGCTCATGCCCGACCGCTTTGCACAGGGTGCCGACCATCCCTCACAGATTGAAGGCATGAACACCTATCGCGAGGACCGCTCACAACCGTCGTTGCGCCATGGCGGCGACCTCGAAGGCATCCGCCAGCATCTCGACTACTTCAACGAGCTCGGTGTTACTGCCCTGTGGTTTACACCCGTGCTGGAGAACAACTCGCCCGACACCGACAACGGCTACAGCACCTACCACGGCTATGCCACCACCGACTACTATCGTGTGGATCCGCGCTTCGGCACAAACGAGCAGTATCGCACCCTCGTGACCGAGGCTCACAAGAAAGGACTGAAGGTGGTGATGGATATGATCTTCAACCATTGCGGCTTCGAGCATCCGTGGGTGAAAGACCTGCCATCGAAGGATTGGCTGAACACGCCCGAATGGCTTTCGGAGAAGCAGAGCGGTCGCGATCCGATGACAGGCTTCACAGCCAATGCCGACGGTTCCGAGCCAGCGAAGAGTGCTTACCTGCAGACCAGCTACAAGCTCACGCCGGTTCTCGACCCCTATGCCTCTGAGGTCGACAAGCGCGAGACCGTCGACGGTTGGTTTGTGCCCTCCATGCCTGACCTGAACCAGCGCAATCTGCACGTGCGCAAGTATCTCATCCAGAATAGCATCTGGTGGATTGAGACTGTGGGCATCGACGGCATCCGCATGGACACCTATCCCTATGCCGATCGCAAGGCCATGGCTGAGTGGATGCGTGTGCTCGACGAGGAATATCCGCACTTCAATACTGTGGGTGAGACGTGGGTGACCGAGCCTGCCTACACCGCCGCATGGCAGAAGGATTCACGGCTCTCGGAAGAGAATTCCTATCTGAAGACCGTCATGGACTTCTCGTTCTTCGACAAGCTGAACCAGGCTAAGCACGAGGAGACCGATGGTTGGTGGAATGGCTACAACCGCATCTATAACTCGCTCGTCTACGACTATCTCTATGAGAACCCGTCGAATGTCATGGCATTCATCGAAAACCACGACACCGACCGCTTCCTTGGCAACGGACAAGACTCGCTCATGCTCAAGCAGGCCCTTGCCCTCTTGCTCACCATGAACCGTACGCCACAACTCTACTACGGCACAGAGGTCTTGATGAATGGCACGAAGGAGGTCACCGATGGCAACGTGCGCAAGGACTTCCCGGGCGGCTTCCCCGGCGACACTCATAATGCCTTCACCGCTGAAGGTCGCACGCCCGCCGAGCAGTCGATGTTCACGTGGCTTTCGAACCTGCTGCACTGGCGCAATGGCAACGAGACCATCATTCGCGGCTATCAGACTCAGTTCTGTCCGTGGAAGGGCGTTTACGTCATTGCCCGCCGTTGGCATCGCAACACAGTGATGACGATTCTCAACGGCACATGGCAGCCGACGGTGCTCGAGGTGGAGCGCTACAAGGAACTCTTCGATGTTGACCAGCTGCAGCGCGAGGCCGTCGACGTCATCAGTGGTCAGAAGTACGACCTGACGAAAGACCTGCCACTCCGTCCGCGACAGACGCTGGTGCTAGAGTTTTAAATAGTTGTCTGATATTCAGTTCTTGGGCGGTTCCTGTCAACAGATGGGAACCGTCCTTGTTTTCATTGTGTGGGGTGGGGCAGCTCATGAACCAAATTTGGTCGGCATATTGCTCAGCCAGTTCTACGTCATGCGTAGAGAGCAACACGGCTTTGCCTTGTTCGTGGGCGAGCATCTGCAGCAAGGCCATCACCTCCTGCTTGCTGGGGTAGTCGAGGAAAGCGGTGGGCTCGTCAAGGATGATCACGGGCGTCTGCTGTGCCAGTGCCTTCGCCATCATCACCTTTTGCCGCTCACCGTCGCTGAGTGTTGCAATGTCGTGCTGTGCAAGTGCTGTGATGCCCACCAGCTGCATCGCCTCGGCCACGGCGGCTTTATCGTCCTGGCGGAGCGTGCCCCAGAAGTTCGTGTAGGGAGTACGGCCCAGTGCCACTACCTCTTCGGCTGTGAGATTCCGCACGTCGAGTGGGTCGGTGAGCACCACGGCAACAGCTCTGCGCCAGCGCTCTGCCAGCGTGCGCAGTAATGTTGACTTACCCGTTCCATTACGGCCGAGCAGACACGTCAGCTGTCCACCCTCGAGGGTTGCCGAGAGTCCGCGTGCCACCACCTTCTCGTTTTTGCGTCCCAGTTGGTAGCCGATGGTGAGGTTTTCGAAATGCATTTCTGTCATCATCTGCAAAGGTACGATTAAGTGAGCGAAATGCAAAATAAAAACAAAAGTTTTTGTTTTCATTTCCAAGCGTGAGACCTTCGGCGTTAGCCAAAATCACAAAAAACTCTCAACACTCAACTCTCAACTCTAAACTTTTTTGTACCTTTGCAGCAGATTTATGAATCAGTCATCTCCCATATTAGAACTACAACGGCAGCGCATGCTGCTCGAGATAGAATATTTCACCGAGAAGGAAGCCTATCGCAAGCTCACCGAGAGTCGCGGCCTTCAGCGCTTGGTGAAGAGGGGCGATGCATGGTTTCCGCTGCGGGTGGGCAAGAGCTACTATAACTCCCTGAACCAACTTTGCATAGAGGTGTTTCGCACCACCGATAACGACATCGAACATAACTTCGAGTTCGGAAGGCCGGTGCAGTTCTTTAAAGGACCCACCTCAGGGGAAGCAACCTCCAACAGACCTTCTCCTCTGTCTCTCTCCTACTACAATTTCACCGCCACAGTCTCTTATGTCGATGGCGATCGCATGGTTGTGGCCGTGCCCGACTCGGCACCCATCATCGAATTGCAGAACACCGATCAGCAGCTTGGCATTCAACTCTCATTCGACGAGACCAGCTATCGCACCATGTTCGACGCCCTTGATCGTGTGATGCGCTCCAAGAACAACCGGCTTGCTGAGCTGCGCGACCTATTTTATAAAAGACCCACCCCCACCCCCTCCCGAGGGGAGGGGAGTCAGAATACCCATTCAACATATAACACTACCTCTAAGGCTAATCAAACTCCCCTCCCCTCGGGAGGGGGTGGGGGTGGGTTTGTGGGCGGCTGCCGCTTCTTCTCTTTCGCCCCCCTCTCCTTCCCTTGGCTCAACCCCACGCAGGAGCAGGCGGTGAACTTGGTGTTGCGGGCGAAGGATGTGGCGATTGTGCATGGCCCTCCCGGCACGGGCAAGACGACGACACTTGTTGAGGCCATCTTCGAAACCCTGCATCGCGAGCCGCAAGTGTTGGTATGTGCGCAGTCGAACATGGCTGTCGACTGGATTTCAGAGCGCCTCGTCGACCGTGGCGTAAATGTGCTGCGCATCGGCAATCCCACGCGTGTGAATGACAAAATGTTGTCGTTCACCTATGAGCGACGCTTCGAGGCACATCCTGATTACGAACTGCTATGGAGCATTCGCAAGGCTATCCGCGAGTTGCGGCAGCACCGCAAGCGTGGTTCCGAGAACTGGCATCAGAAGATGGACCGCCTGAAGAGTCGTGCGGCCGAACTGGAGATTCGCATCAATGCCGAGTTGTTTGGCGAAGCACGTGTCATCGCCTGCACCCTTGTTGGCTCTGCGAACCGTCTGTTGGAAGGTCAGAAGTACAATACGCTGTTCATCGATGAGGCCGCCCAGGCTCTCGAGGCTGCCTGCTGGATCCCCATTCGTCGTGTGCGCCGCGTAGTATTGGCTGGAGACCACTGCCAGCTGCCGCCTACGGTGAAGAGCCTTGCTGCCCTGAAAGCCGGTCTGGGTCGCACGCTCATGGAACGCCTCGTCGAGAACCATCCCGAGGCCGTCACGCTGCTTGGTGTGCAATATCGTATGAACGAGGAAATCATGCGCTTCTCCTCCGATTGGTTCTACGATGGAAAGGTGAAAAGTGCACCGCAGGTGAAGCATCGCAGCATCCTCGATTACGATATTCCAATGGAGTGGATAGCGACGGATGCCGATGGCGAGGAGTTTGTCGGAGAGTCGTTCGGCCGCATCAATAAGAAGGAAGCCGAACAGACACTCGACATCCTGAAGCAGTACTTCACGAAGATAGGCAAGACACGCATCCTCGAAGAGCGCATCGACGTGGGTGTTATCTCGCCCTATCGTGCCCAGGTGCAGTATCTGCGGCACCTCGTGAAGCGCGATGCATTCTTCAAGCCCTACCGCAGTCTCATCTCCATCAACACCGTCGATGGCTTCCAAGGTCAGGAGCGCGATGTTATCTTGATTTCCCTCGTGCGCTCCAACGACGATGGGCAGATTGGCTTCCTCCGCGACCTGCGCCGCATGAATGTTGCCATCACACGTGCCCGCATGAAGCTCATCATCCTCGGCAACCCTGACACGATGACTCGCCACCCCTTCTATCGCAAGCTCTACGAATACATCGAGGCCCTGCGCGAAGCCGCCGAAGGGTGATGGCGTAACACCTGTCTGCGTGTCTTTTTGTGCGATTTCACACAAAATCACGAACAGAATGTAGGATAATTCAAAAATAATCAGTAATTTTGCCAAAGTTTTTATCGATAGAACCCAACGACATGGATAATCAGAAAAAGGCATTTGCCGCCAAACTACTGAAGATCAAGGCTATCAAGCTGAGACCGCAAGAGCCGTTCACATGGGCGAGCGGCTGGAAGTCGCCCATCTATTGTGATAACCGCAAGGTAAACTCCTATCCCGAGGTGCGCACGTATGTGAAGCTGCGCCTGGTGGGTCTGATCCTCGAGCACTATCCGGAGGTAGAGGCCATCGCCGGTGTTGCTACGGGAGCCATCTCGCAGGGTGCTCTGGTGGCTGATGCACTCGGCCTGCCCTTTGCCTATGTGCGTCCGAAACCGAAAGATCACGGCATGGGCAATCAGATTGAAGGCGAGCTCGCCGCGGGCACCAAGGTGGTTGTGGTGGAAGACCTCATCTCCACCGGTGGCTCATCGCTGAAGGCCGTCGACGCGCTGCGCCAGGCAGACATCGAGGTGTTGGGCATGGTGGCCAGCCACACCTATGGTTTCGACGTTGCCGCAGAGGCATTCCGCGAGGCAGGTGTGGAACTCCTCACGCTGACCGACTACGAACACGTCATCGCTGAGGCTTCCGAGACCGGCTATGTGTCGGCCGCCGACCTGGAACTGTTGCGCCAGTGGCGCCAGAATCCGGCAGAGTGGGGAGTTTGAAGTTGAGAAGTTGAGACGTTGAGTTGTAGGGGCAGACCCCCGTGTCTGCCCGTTCTGTAATTTCCCCATTCCGTGATGTGACCATTGTCAATCCGTAAAACCGTAAATATTTCAATCGTGAGTACAAAGTTTGAAAGCAGCGTGCGCCACATTGAGGCGTCGCAACAGAAAGTATACGACATGCTGAGCAACCTGCAGAACATCGAGCGTGTGCGCAACCGCATACCAGAAGACAAGGTGCAGGGATTGGAGTTCGACAGAGACTCCGTGAGCCTCGAGGCTCCGATGGTGGGGCGCGTGGCCATGCAGATCGTTGACCGTGAGGAACCGAAGACCATTAAGTTTGAGGCCACACAGTCGCCAGTGCCACTGAACTTCTGGATTCAGCTCTTGCCCGAGGGCGAGGAGGCGTGCAAGATGAAGCTCACCATCAAGGCCGAGCTGAACATGTTCATTCGTGCGATGGTGCAGAAACCCCTGCAGGAGGGCATTGAGAAGATGGCCGATGTGCTGCAGGCGATTGATTACACAGCTATTTCCCAGACCGAAATCCCACCGACCGATGGCACAGAAACTCTGGAGCAAGAACTTTGAGATGACCGCCGAGATAGAGCGGTTCACGGTGGGTCGCGATCGCGACATGGATCTCTACCTGGCACCCTACGACGTGTTAGGTTCCATGGCCCATATCACCATGCTGGAAACCATTGGACTGCTCGAGAAGCAGGAGCTGGAGCAGCTGCTCGACGCACTGCGCGACATCTATCACCAGTGTGAGCGCGGCGAGTTCGTCATCGAGGAGGGCGTCGAGGACGTCCACTCGCAGGTGGAGCTGTTGCTCACGCGCCGCTTGGGCGATGTGGGTAAGAAAATTCACTCCGGTCGCTCGCGCAACGACCAGGTACTCGTCGACCTGAAGCTCTTCATCCGTCATGAATTGAAAGAGGTGGTGATGCTTGTGAACCAGCTCTTCCTGGCCCTGCAGCGCCGCAGCGAGGAGACGAAGCACGTGCTCATGCCTGGCTACACACACCTGCAGGTGGCAATGCCCTCGTCGTTCGGACTGTGGTTCGGTGCCCATGCCGAGAGCCTCTGCGACGATGTGCTGTTGCTGCAGGCCGCCTATCGCCAGACCAATCGCAACCCGCTGGGCTCGGCAGCAGGCTATGGCTCGTCGTTCCCGCTGAACCGCCAGCTCACCACCGATCTGCTGGGCTTCGACACGATGGCATACAACGTGGTGTATGCACAGATGGGACGCGGCAAGACCGAGCGCAACGTCGCCTTTGCGATGGCATCGGTGGCAGGCACGCTGTCGAAGCTTGCTTACGACGCCTGCCTGTTCTGTTCGCAGAACTTCGGCTTTGTACGCCTGCCGAAGGAGTGCACCACTGGCTCGTCGATCATGCCGCATAAGAAGAACCCCGACGTGTTCGAGCTCATCCGCGGTAAGTCGAACAAGCTGCAGGCACTGCCACAGCAGGTGACACTCATCATGAACAACCTGCCCACGGGCTACTTCCGCGACCTGCAGATTATCAAGGAGACCTTCCTGCCTGCCTTCGACGAGCTGAAGGACTGTCTTGCCATGGCCTGCTACATCGTGGAACGCATGGAGATCAACGAACACATCCTCGACAATCCGATGTACGACCCGATGTTCTCCGTTGAGGAGGTGAACCGCCTCGCTGCCAGCGGAGTGCCCTTCCGCGACGCTTATCGGCAGGTGGGACTGGCCATCGAGGCAGGCGACTTCCAAGCCAACCACGACATCCATCACACCCACGAAGGCAGCATCGGCAACCTCTGCAACGAACAAATCGCCAATCTCATGCAGCAGCGCCTTGCCGACTTCCACTTCTCATACGCCGAACAGGCGATACAGAAGTTGATCGGAACAAATATTTGAGACATACGCGACAGACGAACTTTTTTAGACATACGTGACAAACGAACAAGCGAACATACAAGCTTTTTTTGAAGACATACGCAACAAACGAACAAACTTATGTCCTTTTGTCTCGTATATCTCAAATAAAACATGTTCGTCTGTCCCGTATGTCTTAAAATTCTTACGTTCGTATGTCTTAAACATCTTATGTTTGTTATGTCTTAGTATGTTTTGGGGGTGTGGTGACACACAGAACGAGTTCTCGGGTCACCGGTGCTATCTCGTTATCGACAATAACGTGCACCAAGACCCTACACTGGCGGCAGCGATGACGCCCTACACCGGTGTGTTCACCACGATCACACTTGCCAACCATGGCGGTGCACAATACTTCCGGTTTGTCAGCAGTCAGCAGACATCCTCCGAGAGCATCTTCAATGCCATCGACGCGCGGCGCACCCTCATGCTTGGCATGAACGACGGCCTCATTGTGGGCTTTGGCATGCTTGCCGACCCACCGGTGTTCTACGCCTTCGACCGCGAGTGCCCGAACTGCTACGACGACTCGCGTGTTCCCATCCGCAGCTATGCCCTGCAGGTAGCCTCCAACGGCATCGCCACCTGCAAGGCCTGTCAACGGCAGTACGACCTGAACAATGGAGGCATTATTGCCAGTGGCGACGCCGGCCAAAAACTCATACGCTATCGCGCCTCCACCACTGGTGCCTATGGTGTGCTTAGCGTGAACTAACTGATTTCGGTTAAAATTCTTAAATTCTTTTGGCAGTCTTAAGAATAAACCGTACCTTTGCACTTCAGAATGCGCGATTGACGCCCCGCAACGGTAGGGGCAGACCCCCGTGTCTGCCCGAATCATGCAAGCGGTGCAGCCAAGTATCGCGCTTTTGAAACGCAGAGAAATGCCGCAATGCTTGTGCAAGTCGAACGCAGAAAGCTTGCTTTATGCTGAGGCGCAGCCAAGAATCGCGCAATATGGAATATTGCCGCAATGGTGGAATTGGTAGACACGAGGGACTTAAAATCCCTTGGCCAGTGATGGTCGTGCGGGTTCGAGTCCCGCTCGCGGCACCCAATACTAAACATGTTTTTTTTATATGCGCAAAAATCTTATCTTTGCTGCCGTTGCAGCAATCGTTTTCGTTTTTACTTCGTGTTCGAAACTCGGTCCTCTCTCGGCCGATAATTTCGAGGTTACCCCCAATCCTCTTGAGACCATGGGTGGCAATGTGCCCGCAACCATCAATGGTAAGTTCCCGGAAAAGTATATGAAGCGGAAGGCCGTCGTCACCGTCATCCCCGAGCTGCGCTATGGCAACCGCGAGGTGGCACAGGGACTGCCCGCCACCTTCCAGGGCGAGAAGGTTCTTGGCAACGACCAGACCATCTCCTATCGCCTCGGCGGTCACTACACCATGAAGACTTCCTTCCCCTATGTGCCTGAGATGCAGAAGAGCGACATGTACCTCACCTTCCAGGCTCGCATCGGTAAGAAGCAGGTCGCCGTACCTGCCGTGAAGGTCGCCACGGGCGTCATCGCCACGAGCGAGCTCTACAAGCAGACCATGATGCAGGCCGGTGGCTGCATTGCTCCCGACTCCTTCCAGCGCATCCAGTCGCAGCAGTACGATGCCAGCGTGAAGTTCCTCGTCAACCAGGCCGTGCTCCGTCAGAGCGAGCTGAAGAACAACTCCGTGCAGGAGTTCGTACGCCTGCTCCAGAAGATCAGTGCCGACCGTGGTGAGAAGCTTGCCATTAAGAATGTCGAGGTTGAGGCCTTCGCATCGCCTGAGGGTGGTTTCGAGTACAACGACCGCCTCGCCGGCAAGCGTCAGGATGTGTCGGAGGACTACGTGCAGAAGACGCTGAAGCAGACCAATGTGCAGACCGATGTCGACGCACACTACACCGCCCAGGACTGGGAGGGCTTCAAGCAGCTTGTGCAGGCCAGCAACATCCAGGACAAGGACGTCATCCTTCGCGTGCTCTCCATGTATAAGGATCCCGAGCAGCGCGAGCAGCAGATTCGTAACATGAGCCAGGCCTTCCGTGAGCTCGCCGACGGCATTCTTCCCGAGCTGCGCCGTGCCCGCCTGTCCATCAACTACGATGTCGTAGGCCGCAGCGACGACCAGATTCGTGAGCAGTATGCCAACGATGCTACGAAGCTCAGCGTCGAGGAGATGCTCTATGCCGCCACCCTCACCGACAATGTCGCTGAGAAGGAGGCCATCTATAAGAAGACCGCTCAGTATTGGGACCGCGACTATCGCGCCCTGAACAACCTCGCCGTGCTCGCCTTCAACCAGGGCGACGAGCTGCAGGCCGACAAGTACATCCAGCAGGCACTGCGCGTGAACAAGAACGCTCCTGAGGCCTATGCAAACCTCGGACTCATCGCTCTGCGCAATGGCAAGATTGCTGAGGCAGAGGAGAACATCGCCAATGCCATTGGTGCCAACGGCTTCGGTGAGGCTCTCGGCAACCTGAACATCGCCAAGGGTAACTTCGCACAGGCTGAGACCAGCTTCGGCCAGTCTGCCAGCAACAGTGCCGCCCTCGCACAGCTCCTGAACAAGAACTACGAAGGTGCCATTCAGACCCTCGACAAGGTGAAAAACCCCGATGCCATGACCAGCTATCTGCACGCCATCGTCGCTGCTCGTCGCGGTAATAAGTTCGCCACCGAGTCTTATCTGAACGAAGCTCTCCGCCTCGACCCGTCGCTGAAGGCCTATGCCGACAACGACCTCGAGCTCAGCATCCTGAAGTAAGTACGCGCTCGCGACGCGCGAGCGCGTACGGTTCAAAGCGCTGCGCGCGTTCAAAGCACTGCGTGCGTTCAAAGGCCTTCGGCCGTTTAAGGCGCTTCGCGCTGTTGAGAAAGTTTACACACTGACGTAGGGGCAGACCCCCGTGTCTGCCCGCCCCCAACATCTCCTTCCATCGGGCAGACACGGGGGTCTGCCCCTACCGTTGGTTGTTGTCTTACTCCTCTGTCCGTCTGTCCCGTATGTCTTAAATCTCTCGTCCCTTATGTTTAAACCAGTTCACAAGTTTCTCAGCATATTTCTCTCCATTTCCATTTGGGGAGTGATGGTGTGTGCCATCTGTTCCTGTGGTGGCGGTGGCGACAACTTCCGTGTGAAGGGTTCGTTTAAGAACCTCAACCAGGGCGAGTTCTATGTGTATAGTCCAGACGGCGTCATCGCGAAGATCGATACCATTCACGTCGACAAAGGCAACTTCGTCTATACCACTCCTTGCGAAGACCCCGGCACCCTTGTTCTCGTCTTCCCGAACTTCACCGAGCTGCCACTCTTCGCACAGCCAGGCAAGACCGTGAAGATTGAGGGCGATGTCACCACGCTGCAGGACCTCGTCATCAGTGGCACCCCCGCCAACGAACTCATGTCAGCGTTTCGACACGACATCGCCGGCGTCTCACCGCCCGAGCAGATGCGCAAGGCAGAGGCGTTCATCCGCGAGCATCCCGAGTCGGAGGCCGCCGTCTACATCCTCTCCCGCTACTTCCTGCAGTCGCCTACTGCCGACTATGCGAAGGCACAGCAGCTCTGCCAGACCATTGCTGCCAAGCAGCCGAAGAGCGTCGCCCTCGCCCGCCTGCAGCACAAGGCCTCCCTCCTCGCAAAGTCTGCGAAGGGCAGTCCCATTCCCGACTTCACCGCCACCGATTGTCTGGGCCGCCCCGTCACCAAGGCCGCCCTCCTCGGCGCTCCTGTTGCCGTCGTCACCACCTATACCTCGTGGAACTACGACAGCCAGAACACCCTTCGCATGATTCGTCGTGAGCAGCGCCGTCGTCCCGGTAGGGTGAAGGTCCTCACCTTCTACCTCGATGGCAACCGTGCCGAGCTCTACCGGCAGATCAAGCGCGACACCATCAACTGGCCGGTCATCGCCGATGCTGCCCTCTTCGACACCCCCGCCCTCCAGCAGTTCGGGCTCACCGCCATCAACGACAATGTCGTCTACCACAACGGACGTGTCGTCGCCCAGCACCTCAAGCAAAGCGAGCTCATCGATAAAATCAAAGAGCTGCCCTAACACCCCTACACCCCTCCTTGAAGGGGGTGAGTCCCATTTCCTCTCATCTCCTCCCATCCATTCCCATCCATTCCCATTAATTCCCATCTCTCCCCTCTAACCTAACCCCCTTTAATACCATCGTGCTAGTAAAAACCTTTTGTGCTGCCGTCAACGGACTCGAAGTAACCCCCGTCACCATCGAAGTAAGCCTCACACCCGGCATACTCTATCATTTCACCGGACTCGGCGACACCGCCGTCCGTGAAGGGCGTGACCGCATCAATGCCGCCTTTCAGCATCTCGGCTACCGGTTCCCGCATGGCGATATCACCGTGAACATGGCACCTGCCGACCTCCGAAAGGAAGGCTCCTCCTTCGACCTACCCCTTGCCATTGCCTTGCTCGCTGCCGATGGCAGCATCGTCTGCAACGAGCTCGAGCGCTATATGCTTGTCGGCGAGCTCTCGCTCGATGGCACGCTGCAACCCATCCGCGGTGCACTGCCCATTGCCATCCGTGCACGGAAGGAGCAGTTCAAAGGACTCATCGTGCCAGCACAGAACGTTCGCGAAGCGGCGGTTGTAAACAACCTCGATGTCTATGGGATGTCGTCGCTGACCGATGTCATCGACTTCCTCTCGGGCCGTCGTCAGTTTGAGCCCACACGCATCGACACCCGCCGCGAGTTCTACGAACAGCAGGCACACAGCGACCTCGACTTCGCCGACGTACGAGGACAGGAGGCTGCCAAGCGCGCCCTCGAAGTCGCCGCGGCTGGCGGACATAACCTCATCATGATTGGTTCGCCTGGGTCGGGAAAGTCGATGATGGCGAAGCGCCTGCCGAGCATCCTCCCACCGCTGTCGCTCGCCGAGAGCCTCGAGACCACACAGATACACAGCATCGCTGGTAAGCTCAGCCGTAATGCCACGCTCATCGCACAGCGTCCGTTCCGGGCCCCTCATCACACCATTTCCGAGGTTGCCCTCGTGGGTGGTGGCAACAACCCCCAGCCCGGTGAAATCAGCCTTGCCCATAATGGGGTGCTCTTTCTCGATGAGCTAACTGAGTTTAATAAGCAGACGCTCGAGGTGCTGCGCCAGCCATTGGAAGACCGACACATCACCATCAGTCGCGCCAAGTACACCCTCGACCTGCCTTGCTCGTTCATGTTCGTGGCCTCGTGCAACCCCTGCCCCTGCGGCTATTATGGCGACCCCACCCATCTGTGTGTGTGCACGCCCGGTCAGCGAGCCCGTTATATGTCGAAGATTTCAGGGCCTCTTCTCGACCGCATAGACATACAGATAGAGATTTCCAACGTCCCCATCGGCGACCTGAGCAAGCTGGAGCCGGGAGAGCCCAGTGCGAAAATCCGTGAGCGCGTCATCCGTGCCCGCCAGATTCAGACCGAGCGCTTCAGCTCCCTTCCCATGGGGCAGGGTGGGGTGATGGGCCGACCCCACTGCAACGCCCAGATGAACGAGCGCCAGCTCCACCAGTTTGCCGAACCCGACGCCGCCTCCGTCGACCTGCTTCGCATGGCGATGGATCGCCTGAAGCTCTCCGCCCGTGCCTATAGCCGCATCCTGAAAGTCGCCCGCACCATCGCTGACCTCGACAACTCCGCGAACGTCCAGTCCCACCACATCGCCGAGGCCATCGGCTATCGAAGTCTCGACAGAGGCGACTGGGCAGAGAGGGGGATATGAAACGGTGACAAATTGTCACCGGTTGATTTTGCAACATAATTAAACAAAAATGATATGAAGCATCTATTTTCTTTTTTATTGCTGTTTTGCATGACGGCAGTAAACGCCCAAACCATTCTGAAGGGTGACATGAATGACGATAAGGACGTAAACATAGCTGATGTCACCTCACTAGTAGACGTGGTGCTGGGCAAGGCACCCAAGGAAACCATTGGCATTGGAAGTCCTTACATGGTGGATAACAGCTACGTCGTGGGCACATGGTATGCGCCCGATGGTACGTCGTTCACGCTGAACGAGGACGGCACGACGAACTTTGGTACTGGCTTCACCTACAAGTTCCGTCCCTATCAAGGCACACTCATGATGTTCAATGCCTCAGGTTCTCCTGTGAAGACCTTTGTGCTGAACGAGGTGGAAAGTGCATACTTGCTGGCTATTGACTATGCCACGGGAGCCTACACCTACTACACAAACTCCGGTTCACTGGCTACAAACATCACAATCACCCCCAGCACATTGGAGATGAACTCTGGCACTACAACCCAACTCACAGCAACTCTCTCACCCGAAGGAGCCTTTGGCAGCGTGACGTGGACAAGCAGTGACGAGAACGTTGCTACGGTGGATGCTAATGGAGTTGTGACAGGTGTGGCTGGTGGTACATGCAATATTACAGCGACAGCAAGTAGTAGTTTGAAGAAAGCCATCTGCGCTGTTACGGTAAAACAATCGGTGACGAGCATTACATTGTCACAGACGATTGTTATATTAGAACTTGATGCTTTCATACGTCTTACCACTACAATACTACCAGAAAATGCTGCTAACAAAAACTTAATTTGGAGTAGTAATAATGAAGATGTAGCCACTGTACGGAATGGTCGAATAGACGCATATGGCTATGGTACTGCAGAAATCACTTGTGAGGCAGCAGATGGAAGTGGTGTGAAGGCTACTTGCGTCGTTTACATAATTAATCCTGAGACATATGTTGATCTCGATTTGCCAAGTAATACTTTGTGGGCTACATACAATGTTGGGGCAACCAAGCCAGAAGAGTTTGGAGATTATTTTTCATGGGGTGAGACAGAAGGTTGTAGTAGTAAAAACCGATGGGATTGGACCACTTACAAGTGGTGCAAAGGCACATATTACAGTCAAACAAAATATTGCACTAATAGTACCTTTGGTTATGAAGGTTTTGTTGATGGGAAAACAGAACTTGAACCAGATGATGATGCCGCCTACGTGAATTGGGGTCCAGCCTGGCGCATGCCTAGCATTGAACAGCTTGAAGAGCTCATCAATAGCGACTATACCACCACTGAATGGACAACACAGAACGGTGTAAATGGCTATAAGATTACAAGTAAGTCAAACGGGAATTTCATATTCTTACCCGCAGCAGGAATGTACGAAGTAATATCTTGGGGACGTCCTGGTTTCGGCTATTATTGGTCGCGTACACTTGTTATCAATTCCGAAGGAGGAGCTAGGAGTGTGAACTTTGGCTCAAATCAAATCATCAGTAGTAGTGGTCTCCGCTCCTATGGCTGGAGCATACGTCCGGTGCGCTCTTCAGAATAGTGCATTCTTATAGCAAAAGAGAGTTACCTTTCCACGGGTAGCTCTCTTTTTGTTTTGTAGTAGTTAGTCGATGCGAGCATCGCTCTGGTCTCGCTGCCGAGAATTCCTTGCAAGCACTGCGGGCGATGTGCATCACCACACCGCCCGCCTGCGCTGCCGCCCGTCGGTGCGCGTCTGCACATGTAGCCAACGGCTGCTGCCCTTTCGTTCCATGATGAGCATGTCCACCCACTTGTTTTGTCTCAATATGTCAAAGAGCACTTTTGCGTGTTCGTCGTTGTCGACGTGAATGTCGGCAGCGAGGCCGCGCAGGTGATAGGAATTCGGTACGCCTCCTACCCGGGCGTTCAGACTTTTCGACCGGTAGCCGCTGTTGATGTAGACGGGTCGGCCGATGGTATCGCGCAGGGGCTGCAGCACTCGTGCACATAGGAACGTGAGGTTCAGGATGACCTCGCCCGTAGGCATGTCCTGCAGTTTTCCGTGGCTTGTCACCATTAGCTCCTCTAATGTGAAATTCTTACTCAGCTTCATCATCATATTTTATCAAACATTAATTCCCATTAATCGTCCATTAATTTTGTTAGATTTTGAAATAGATTTTTGAAAGATTTTGAGGCCGATGGGCCGACCCTTCTTGTTCGGGCAGACACGGGGGTCTGCCCCTACGTTTGGATGTCGACAACGCTGGCGCGCACTCCCCTCCCTGCCGGGGAGGGGTTGGGGGAGAGGCCTCTACACCAGCGTGCTGAGGTGATGAAGCCAGCCAGTGCCCACGATGGTGCCGCCCAGGAGGGCAACACCTTCGGCAGGGGCACCGGAAGCAGCGGTGGTCACTGACAGCGTCGAGCCGATGGCGGTGAGAATTGCCACGATGAGCTGGATGATGTACTTAATGGTTTCCTTCTTCATTTTGATTTCTGATTTCTGATTGTTTTAATTGTTAATACTGTTGTTTTTAACGTAGGGCAGACATGGGGGTCTGCCCTTACGCATTCATGCTTTGTTGTTGGTTTATCGCGAATTCTGTTCATTTTTGTTTTTTAGTGGTTCATTTTGTTGTTTGCGGATTCTCTGAGAAGCATATCTCCCCACATCGGGGAGTTATGCTTTCGGAGTCGGGGATGCATGCTTTCCAACTTGGGGAGTTATGCTTTCCGAGTCGGGGATGTATGCTTTCCAACGTGGGGAGTTATGCTTTCCGAGTCGGGGATGCATGCTTTCCGAGAGAGACCCTGCTCCCCTCTGAGGGGAGGGTTGGGTGGTGGTGCCCTTTAAGGCTCCTGTTCGTCCTTGTCGACGTCGTTCTCATTGGTCTCTTCTACCTGGAGACCCATGAGGAGGGACTTCATGCGGTTGCCGGTGGCGGCATCGACCTCGATTTCAGGAAGGAAGTTCACTCGTGCACCGACGAGGTGCTTCGAGGCACTCCAGTCCTTGGCGGTGTCGGCGGGCTTGGTCTTCAGGCCGATCTTGAACGACCCGAGGCCTTCGATCTTGACGCGGTTGGAGTCCTGAAGCCATTCCTTCAGCACATTCACCATCTCCTCAAGAACGGCCTTCACGTCGGATGACTTCACCGACACGTTCTCCTGAATCTTTGCGGCCATCAGCTTCAGAGTCTTGGGCTTCTTGGAGTACACCGCACGGGCGTACCACTTGCCGCGATTCTTCGACTCTGCACGATTGTCCTGATACAAAACGTAACGTACTGCCATAGTTCTGATTGTTTTTTAGTGGTTAATTGTTTTGTTCCGAGGCAACATCCACTCTTCAGATGTGCGGTGCAAAAGTACATATAATTCTTACGGTTTGCAACTTTGGGGCTCGAAACGGCCACTATTTAACACTTCGTTAACATTTGAGGTCTTTGCAAGTTTTTGGGTAATGGGAGCCCCCCTGTCGTCCCCCGAGGGGGACACTATACCCTTCACGGCAATTGTGTCACCCATGGTAGGGGCAGACCCCCGTGTCTGCCCGCTATGTTGCAATCATGGTTCGTCCGTAGTTCGGGCAGACGACCTCCCCCAGCCCCTCCGAAGGAGGGTAGCAAAAGAGTCTGCCCCTACGGTTGGATGTCGGCCTGTGGTCCCCTCCTTCTGGAAGGAGGGGTGCGGGGTGGTAGAGAAGAACTATGTTCGACATATTTGTTATTTGTTGTGTCCGTATTTGTTCCGCTACCACCCCTAACCCCTCCTCCCCGGAGGAGGGGACTGCGCTGGGTGTGGGACCCCCAACGCTGGCGCGCGCTCCCCTCCCTTTTACGGGAGGGGTTGGGGGGTGGGTCTTTAACCATAGCGCCAGCTATAGTAGTCCTGCGCGTCTCTGAAGCCATGGCTTTCCCACTCGTCTTCGGTGCTGTCCTGCAGCTGCTCCAGCAGGCTGGAGAGCAGGTCGCTCATCGAGAGGTTTGCGTTCAGATACTCCAACACGGCTTGTTCCAGGCTGTCGTAGTACTTCCAGCGGCCAGCCTTGCCTTTGCCGCCGGAGATCTCCACTTCCAGCGATGAGTCTCCGATATGCGGCCAGCAGGCCCATACTTGCACATCGTACTCCTTGCCGCCATATTCATACTTGATGCAGGCGGTACACGAGTGGCTTCTCGAGCCGCTCTCTTCGCAGTAGTCCCACTCAAACGAATCGTTGAGTTCGTAGATGGCATCGGTGAGGCGTTCGCCTATGTCGGTTATAATATCGTTTCTTTTCATTGTTGTTTTTTAAGATAATAGTTTCCTTCCAGTACATTCAGGAAGTTTTTCTCGTCAATAATCCAGTTGAAGGTCGCGATGAAATTTGCGTTCTTCCCTTTGCCATTCAAGAAGGGTGATGCTAAAGCCTTGCGGCATACCTCAAAAAGAATGTCCTTGCCATAGGTGTCACAAATCTGCCGAAGCCGCTCTATTCGCTTTTCTGTCATGATGCGCAGAGGCTTGATGTTGCTATCGTAGTCTTTGACTAACTGATTCCACCACGGCATGAATTTCTCTTTTATCATCCTTGAAAAATTATCCTCCTCATCCTCCTCGCCGCCGTTAGCGTCGCCGCTAACGGCAGAAGAAGAAGAGGAATCTCTTCTTAGAGAATCAACAAGGGACTCCTTGTTGATTTCATTCTTGTTCTCATTCTTGTTCTCGTTCTTGTTCTTGTTCTCGTTCTTGTTCTTGTTCTTGTTCTTGTTATTATTATGCATTGCAAAAAATGCATTTGCATCATCATCGTTTTTGGCCCATCGTTTGTTTGCAGCTGCCCTGCGTCTTTCGCAAGTTTGTTGATATTTCTCCTTGTCGATGTTTATTTGCAGAGCTATGAAGCGATAGGCCGTAAGCACGGGTTCCTGCAGCGAGCTTTCTATGGCTTGGGCATCCTCGCCGTCGGCATTGCGGATGAGTGCCGAGAGCAGATGGCCCAGCTGTTCGAAGGTGTAGCTGCGTATGAGGTTCAGCTGTTCGCAGTAAAGAACTATAGCTTTAATGTTTGCAGTACTCATGGTCGTTGTTTCGCAAAAAGAGGTTGGTGTTGGCTTCTACCCACGCTGAATGCAGGGTGTAGTGATGTACAGCAACCAGATGCACGATCTCGCGATACATCGGCACGGAGATGTAGAGAGGGCGATAGCCGTGGAAGCGGTGTTTCATCCTGATATGATTGCGCACTCTGCCACCCATCATCCTACTACATGCACTGGCACTATTGAAGACATATTGCAGGTGGCCGCGCTCGTCGAGCAAGGCAACGGGCTTCACGTCAATCAATAGCACATCGCGAGCGTGTTGCTTGTTCTCGCTGCTCGTCACCCACTCCAGGTTCTCGGCTCGGTTGTCGGTCTTCACGCCGTTCTTATGGTTCACCTCCAACCCTTCGCGCCAGCCTTCCACAAAGGCTGTGGCCACGAGGTTGTGGACTAAACAATGTTTTTGCTGACCTTTATAAAACAGCGTAACTTTCCGATAACCACGAGAAACCTTGCGTGGCCGGAGCACCTGGCCGGTGTGCGCGTTTCGCACACGGCCTTGGTTGCTCACTTCGTATCGTGTATACGGCACTTCACACTTGTGCCAGCGTTCTTCTTGTTGTATCATACATTTCAAAGATTAATTGTTATACAATGCATCAGGGTACAAACCGCGCTCCAGTGCATTGAGGAAACTCAGTACCAATCGGGATAGTTCCATTCGGCTCTCAAGGGTGTTTTCAACAGCACTCACTTCAATGAGAGTGCTGGCGAGAGCACTGGCCGACGTCGGCTTCTCTGGATCCCAGTAGGCGAGAAAGAGCGTCGCGACATGCTCGGTGTGCCGAGCGTTCCAACCAAAGCGTATGGAGGAATCTATGCCGTAGCAAAAGAGTACATCGGTAAGCTGTTGGCAGAACAGCAGTTGATTGGCGGGGAAACCAATGTATTTCACTTTCATGGAAAAGTCTCTCACCAGTTCCCGCATCATCTTGAAATCTTCGTGATTAGGCTTTATTGCAATCATAGATTTATAATTGATAATTGATTTTTAATCGGAAAAGTTTTCTCCACAGATTCCACAGATTTACGCAGATTTTTTATCGAACAGATTTAGAGCCCCTTGATAAGGGGCGGCTATAATGCAGGGTTTACTTTTCTGCCTGCGGCGCAACGTATAATTCCCATTAATTAGCCGTTAATTATCCAGAAATTCTTCTTTTTGCGGAATCGCCCTCCAAGGTCCTTTTTCCTTCGTCTCATCCGAGTGTCCGTGAGAATCCGTGTAATCCGTGGAGCAAAAACATTTTGTTAGATTTTGAATTAAATTTTTGATAAATTTCTCGCGCAGCGACCCCTTCTTGTTCGGGCAGACGACCTCCCCCAGCCCCTCCGAAGGAGGGTAGCAATAGGGTCTGCCCCTACCGTTGGGTGTAACGCAATCCGGATGGCTAACTCTAAACTCTAAACTCTCAACTCTCAACTTCTGCCTTTGGCAGGCTGTAGCTCGTCACATGAGCCAGGCGCAGCGTGCGCCAGCCTGAGACCGTGAAGTCGTAGTAGCGGACCTGGCCCTTCGGTGCCGGAGCACCGATGCCCTTGGGCAGAGAGTCAGTGGGAATCAGATCGAGGCACGTGGTGCCAATGGCCTTGCGCAGCTTGCCGTTCTTCTTTCGGTAGTAGAACGTCACGATTTCGGTGGCGAGTAGCAGGCGAAACTCCTCCTGCCACTGCTGAATTGATGTTGCTTTCTTCATGGCTGCGTGATGATTGAGAAAAACACGATGTATAAAAAGCTCACAGAGATCGCTCCGATGGTGAACAACCACCACCATTGCTCGAGGTTCTTCGGCTTCGGGAAAGGCCAGAAAGCCGAACCATTTGAACGCGCCGCAGGCGCATTGAACGGCCGCAGGCCATTGAACCGCAGCTTTGCTGCATTGAACGCGGCCCGTAGGGACGCTTTTATTCTTTCTTTCATTTTCTTTTTTCTTTTAAATAATGTGTAAGAGTTACAGTAGCTTTTGTTCCGCTGGCGTGGCAGGCGTCCCTGCGTGCCGAGACGGAGAGAGATTTTAAAGACGCGTCTCCGTAAGTTCCTGTCTTTCGTGTAGGCCTCTAAACCTTCCACGTTGAAGAATTTCTCAAGACAAAAGTACACATAAGAAAAGGCCCCGACAAAAATTGTCGGAGCCTCAGAAGCGTTTTCGGAACTTTCGGAATCCTTTTCGGAAGTCCCGGAATCCTTTTCGGAACTTTCGGAATTCCTTTCGGAACTCTATCAACGTGTAATTCCCGATAATGGTCCGTATAATTGACCATGAATGAAAAACTATGGGAATGATATAGGAGATGGCACAAGGACCTCGAAGAGGTCACATATGCATAACCGCGGGTCTTGACCCGCGGAATGGGTAAGCATGCAGGAGACGACTTCGAAGATGTCGCACAATAACACCGTTATTCTTGATGTGCGACCCCTTTGGGGTCGTGGTCTTGTGGATGCTTTACCCCGCAGGTCAAGACCTGCGGTTCTTTCTCCGCTTCGCTACGAAAGCGGCAAAGCCGAGCGAAGCATAATGTGACCCCTTTGGGGTCATTATTTGCGAGGTCCTTGTGCCATTTCCTATATAAATCCAAAATTATATGGGCAGATTAATGGTTATTCGTGTTCATGATTGCTGCAAGGTTTTTACAGGACAGCGCTTGCATCAATGCCTTGCCAAGGATGACGAACTGCGGTGATGCACCATCCTCTGCCCACTTGTCAAGACTGCGCAGGATTTTCCCCGAGCGGATGGGCTTGCCCACGGCATCGTCGTTGCAGTCGAAGCTGACGTGCACCGTGAACGGCCACGTGCTGACGTCGCGTACGAACTGGCTGACGGAACCCTGGTAGCCCTTCATCTGATAGATGCGATAGACCACGCTCCACGATACATTTCCCCACCAGTGGCCTTCCCTGATTGTTTTCTCCACTGCCCAAGCCATCACCCCTGGCGTAGGTGTCTCTTCTTTAGTCTCACGTTCTTCTTGCTTTGTGTCGTCGGCTGGCGCCTCGCTCGGCGTCTTGAGCCACCTGTCGGACGCAAAGTTCTGGGTCGTCACGCTGTCAATGCGCTGCCCCACGGACTTGTAATAGTTGATAATGATGTTGCCGTTCTTGTTCTGCCGGTCGCGCAGCAGTTCACCGAGTTTGTCCATCATCTGCCTGATGATCTCTGAGGGTGACAGCTCACCGCCCAGACCCTCCTGATTGTTAGGATTGTCTTCTTTGTTGTTCATGATGATTTTGATAAATGTGTAATTATAGTAGATTGTTATAAAAAAAGGATGCGGGCGATAGCGGTAAGAACATCTCGCTTTCAGGTATCGCCAAACACCTAGTACACAGATGGATACCGCTAAAGCCCACACCCATATTTGAGTGTGAGCTAACAGCAGTCTTTCTGTGTACTATTTCTTTTTTGGCGATTACGAAAGCGTACAGAAAGCTGTCGCTCTATCTACTATATTATCAAGGTGCAAAGATACGAATAAGCGAGGACAATACCAAAAAGAAACTCGTTTTTTTTTTGAATTGTAGAGCGAAAGTATCTTAGACGAATGTCAGAGATAGTGCAAATCGAACGAAAAACCAAATTTATTTGGATTTTTTTGAAATGCAGCCTATCTTCGAGACGAATCTCAAAGATGATGGAGTTCTTTCGTGCATCCGCTTATTTGTGTTTTTTCTTCTTATGGACTCATTATTATTTCTTCATTAAAAGGTTTTATCTTCACGTCGGTTATCACCAATTGTTTCCGCTGCAAATATACAAATAAGATATGGAAGGAGTTAAGGGAGGACGCAGGCACGCCCTGCTATTCCTCTGATGATTTCATCAGAATTGTGACGGGAGTATCTTTCCATCCACGATAACTCTTCTTTGTTGTTTTGTAACCAGATTTCTTAATCGTCAGATGTATTTTAGAGTTAAAAATGAGAGTTCTCTGATAAACTTCAAATCTTCCAAGGCTATCCGAAATGAGTGTATCATTCTTGAATAATAATATAGCACCGATAATCGGCTGCTGTGTTTTTTCATCAGCAACTATTCCTTCTACATGATTAAAGCCTTCACATGAAGAAATGAGTAAAAGGAACATTAATAAAAAAAGATATTTTTTCATACTTATTATTTTTTTATTTCATTAAAAAGGTTTTATCTTCACACCGGTTAGCAACGATTGTTTCTGCTGCAAATATACAAATGAAAGGAAATCGGGCGAACTTAAGGAGGGACGCAGGCACGCCTGCGCCCATCCCGTCATCATATCATTGTTTTGAGAGTTAAATGATATCGCTATTTAGTCGACTCGAACTTGACTTTGCCATTCCTACTGGGGGTAGTATCGTCAACCGCCCCGCAGAAGCTACTCTCTCTTGGGGGAGGGGCTGGGGGTGAG
>JAEEGH010005282.1_pt1 | contig 32592 bp, 21 predicted proteins | sample 9134181 | NCBI WGS metagenome assembly JAEEGH01 (sample SAMN16246544, study PRJNA631951) | gut metagenome | biome: gut microbiome; feature: rumen; material: DP-attached | host: Bos | place: Iran: Karaj | collected 2018-10
GTTGGCGATGAGAAATGAATACTACACTTGGCAATTCGGAATCTGGGCGGCTGGAAAAGAGCTTAAAAATGTGAGAGTCTCTTTCTCGGAGCTCAAGAACGGAAGCTATGTCATTAAGCCAGAGGAGATGACTTGTTTCAACCTGGAAGGCACAAGCTGGGATGGCAGTCATCTGGAGTTCACCGTGGATGTTCCCAAAGACAGGGTGCAGGCCCTTTGGTGTGGGGTTCAGATTCCCGAGGACGCGAAGAGCGGAACCTACGAAGGGCAGGCAATTATCTCTGCGGAAGGCGTTGACCCTCAAACCATTAAGCTTGAGATAAAGGTCTCGCCGAAGGTATTGGCGGACAAAGGGGACTCCGAAGTTTGGCGCCATGCGAGGCTCCGTTGGCTTAACTCCACTTTGGCCATGGATAATGAGCCGGTGGGACCGTACAAGGAAGTGGAGCTGAAGGGCAATGTCGTGGAAGCCACAGGCAAGCGTGTGACTGTCGGCGGGAACGGTATGGTTCAGGACGTCAACATTGACGGCATTGCTGTCCTCAACAGCCCCCAACGATTGATAATATCCACTAAATCAGGTGATTTAGTGTTCAATTCAGACAACCTCGACATCCATAAAGACGCCGCCGGGCTCGTTAGTTGGACCGCCTCTTCCGAGCAGGAAGGAATCAATTTCGCCCTTAAAGGCAACATGGAGTTCGACGGTCACATGCACTTTGACATCAATGTCTCTTCAGCGGAAGATGTTGAAGTTCAGGATGTAAGGCTGGTCACCACTTATTCGCCATACTCCTCTGAATATTTCATGGGAGCCGGGTTCGACGGAGGCTACCGCCCTGTCAATCATGTCTGGAAATGGGAAGGACCTTACGACAGCTATTGGACAGGTGGCATCAAAGCCGGCATGCACACAGAATTCAGGGGCGGGACTTACCATGGCCCGCTGCTATTCGCCTACACTCCTGATCCAAGTCCGGTGTGGAGTAACGGAGGAAGCGGAAAATTGACCGTAAGCGGTCCTAAAGGCCAGTCTGCCAGCGTAATAGCCTCAACAGGCCGCAGAATCATCGGAAAGGAACCTGTCAACTTCGAGTTCAACCTGATGCTGACTCCAGCTAAGCCCGTCGATCCAGCCAAACACTTCTCGATGAGGTTCTTCCACGCAAATCCTAAAGATTTCGACAAGGCTGCGGAGGACGGAGCCAACATTATGAATATCCACCACGCCCAGGGCCTCAACCCCTACATCAATTACCCTTTCATTGTCAGGGAGCCGCTTATCAATTTCATAAACCACGAGCACGAGAACGGGCGCAAGGTGAAATTGTACTACACGATGAGGGAACTCTCATCCCACTGCGAGGAGATGTACGCCTTCCACAGCCTGAATCACGAGATTATCAGGGAAGGTCCAGGAGAGGGCAACGCCTGGTTGTGCGAACATCTGATCGAGGACTATTTGCCCCAATGGTACACCAATCTGTCAGACTGGAATAAATGGGATTCCGACGCGGCCATACATCTTGTCAGCGAGTCCCGTTACATCAACTATTTCATCGAAGGCTTGCGCTGGATGGTTGAACATTATGACATCGATGGACTTTACATGGACGATGTAGCGTGCGACAGGACCACCATCAAGCGTGTACGAAAGATTCTGGACCGTTATCACGACGGCTCACTGATCGACCTCCACTCCAACACCTGGTACTCGAAAGGCCCGGCCAACCAGTACACCGAGTTCTTCCCCTACCTGGACAGAATCTGGTTCGGAGAGAGTTTCCAGTACGACAAGATGAGTCCTGACGAGTGGCTGGTCACCTTCTCGGGAATACCTTTCGGAGTGATGAGCGAGATGCTTCAAGATGGTGGAAACCGTTATCTTGGAATGGTTTACGGAACCACCGCACGGCACTCTTGGACTGACACCGGCGACAAGAAATCCCCTGTCCCGATGTGGAAGTTCTGGGATAAGTTCGGCATCGGGAATGCCAAGATGGTCGGATATTGGGATCCTGACTGTCCGGTGTCGATTTCCGATCCGGAGGTCAAGGCTACGGCTTACGTCAAGGAAGACTCTGTTCTGGTCTCAATCGGCAACTTCTCAGACAGAGATAAGAACGTGACTCTCAACATTGATTGGAAAGCTATTGGGATGAATCCTGCCAAGGCCAAGATAAGTGCCCCGGAGATTCAAAATTTCCAGGAGGAAAGATCCTTCGACGAGCTTAGGATGACCGGAGGGGTAAGAATCCCTGTTGAAAGCAAGAAAGGATGGATGATATTAATCAGTGAATAAGATGGGAAAACAACTGTTTAGATCGGTCTTGACAGCCGCCATGATGGCTTGCGCTACGCTTGTGTCGGCGCAGAACTCATTCATTGTCAAGCAGGAAGCGGAAGTCATGGAATATAACCCCATGATATTCGGGGCCTTCCTTGAACATTTCGACAACCAGGTCTATGGTGGTGTGTTCTGTCCTGGCAGCCCTTTGGCAGATGAAGATGGATTCCGCAAGGATGTTATTGAGGCCGTTCGGGAACTCAAGGTGCCTATTGTCCGCTGGCCAGGCGGCTGCTTCGTCTCCGCCTATCACTGGAAGGACGCCGTGGGTCCAAATCGCCAGAGCGTCTGGGACAAGGCCTGGCAAGTCGAGGATCCGAACACCTTCGGGACAGACGAGTTTGTAAAATGGTGCCGTAAAGTCGGTTGCGAGCCTTTCATCTGCACCAACGCCGGCACCGGCACGATGGAGGAGATGAGCGACTGGGTGGAATATTGCAACCAGACAGTCGGCAAATTCGCTCGCCAAAGGGCCGCCAACGGCCACCCGGAGCCTTTCAACGTCAAATACTGGAGCATCGGCAATGAGAACTGGGGAATGCACGAGCTCGGAGAGAAAAGCTCCGCCGAGTGGGGTCCGCTTGTTACTGAGAGCGCCAAACTGATGCTCAGCGCCGACAAGAACATCAAACTGTTCGCCGCGGCTCTTCCAAGCCATGACTGGACATATCCCCTTTTGAAAAAAGCCGGCTACCTGCTGGACTATGTCTCAATTCACGGTTATTGGGTGTGGCACGACCCGAGCAAGACCTTCCTGGACTGCATGATGTCAACCGATGATCCGGAAGGCAGCATCAGCACAACCATCGACATTTTGAAAGAGGCAGGATTCGACGGCAAGATAAAGATCGCTTTCGACGAATGGAACCTGAGAGGATGGTACCATCCCGGAATCGGCGATCTCAGAAGAGGTTACGACTATGCGGCCCGCAGGGAGAACGACATCGCCTCGACCTACACAATGGCTGACGCGGTCTTCTCCGCCTGCTTCCTCAACACCTGCCTGCGCCACTCTGATGTCGTGGACATCGCATGCATCTCCCCCATCACCAACACAAGGGGACCGATATTCGTTCATCCGGATGGGATCGTCCGCAGGACGTCGTTCTACACCATGAAGATGTATGCGAATGACCTGCTGCCTTTCATAGTGCCGATCGACACCAAGGTTGGAACAATCTCTCTCCAAGACGATTTCACAAAGGTTCTGGACATGATTCTTACCACTGACAAGGCTGGAAAGAAATATGTCTGCGCCATCGCCAACAAGGACCCCGAAAAGGCTGTTTCCCTGAGTGTTGATTTCAAGGGAATGGGCATCAAAACCCCGAAGAAGGTTAGCGCCCGCATCCTTTCGGGCAAATCCGCCGATGACTATAATGACATCGGTGACGAGCATGTCAAGCCTTACGATGCCACTCTCCCTATCAAGGGCGGAACCATCTCTGTACCAGCCCATTCCGTCACCTTCTTGTTCATAGAATAAAATTTGATCGCAATGAAACGGTTATTCCCCGCAATCGCCATTTGGATTCTTGTGACACTTCCGCTTTCAGCCAATTCCAGGAAAGCGGTACTCACGGAGGGAACCACAACAATGCTCACCTACGGGTTCTCGGATCCCAACCCTGTCGCCAACCCGGATCTTCTGCAATACCCTTATTTCCGTTTCGACGGCTATGAGGCAGTCGGACAAAACAAGGAGTGGAAGACAGTAATTCTTGAGAATGAGTGGATTAGCGTCACCGTATTCCCTGAAGTGGGAGGAAAGGTCTGGGGCGCCATCGACAAGACCAGAGGATTGGAGTTCGTCTATTACAACCATGTCGTGAAGTTCAGGGACATCGCCATGCGGGGTGCCTGGACCTCGGGAGGAATAGAGTTCAACTTCGGAATCATCGGCCATATCCCCTCGACCGCGACACCCGTGGACTACACCACAAGAGAGAATCCGGACGGAAGCGTAAGCTGCATAATCGCCTCCTACGAACTGCTGACCCGGACCTGGTGGACAGTGGAGATCAATGTGCCGGCAGATAAGGCATATTTCTCAACCAGAGCGAATTACATCAACACTTCCCCGCTTGAGCAGCCTTACTACAACTGGTCCAACGCCGCTTTCAAGGCCGGTGGCAATCTTCAGCTATGCATGCCTGGAGACAGGTACATAGGACATCCCGGCGACCCTCATGCCTACCCTAAAGATCCACAGGGTCGTGACCTTTCCTGGTTCTCCCAGAACGCTTTCGGGGCCGACAAATCCTATCACATAATCGGTGAGTTCGCTGAGTATTTCGGGGCCTATTGGCACGACGACGATTTCGGTTATGCCCATGTCGCGAGGCCTGACGAGAAACTCGGAAGGAAATTCTTCTGCTGGAGCCAGGCTAGGCAGGGAGGAATATGGGAGGATCTGCTGACCGACACGGACGGGCAATATGTTGAGATGCAGGCAGGAAGGATGTTCAACCAGCCATCCCAAATCGAGAGTATCGACACGCCTTTCAAACACAACTCCATCGCGCCTGCCACCGAGGATGACTGGACTGAATATTGGTTCCCGGTGGAGAATATCGGCGCTTTCCAGGTCGCCAGCCGATTCGGAGCTTTAAGCCTTTCCAGACCTGACGGAAGGTCAGCAACCGTGAAAGTGTCTCCGGTATGCGATGGAACCAAAAGAGTGACAATCACTTGCGACGGAAAGGTATTGTATTCCGAAGAAGTCTCGTTCTCCGTCTTGAAGCCGTGGGAACACACTGTCACCGGAGTCGGTCAGGGAGCTGTCAAAGTCACTGTTGGTGATGAGGAACTCGTCTATGACGAGAACCCCGCCTCAAGAAGAACCAACAGACCAGACACCATGCCGGAGGATTTCGACTGGAACACCGCCTACGGCCATTGCCTGAGAGCCGACCAGCTGATGAATGTCAACCGCTTCGAAGAGGCCAGGAACGAATACCTCAAGAGTCTGGCTATCGACAAGTGGAACGCCCCGGCCCTTCGGGGAATGGCTTCTTTCAGTCTTCATTGCGGGATGTATGAAGAGGCTTTCGATTATGCCCGGAAGGCGCTCAGAATCAACACTTACGATGGAGAGGCCAACTATCTTTACGGTCTTGCGGCAAGGGCGTTGGGAAAGAGTGTGGAGACCAAGGACGGATTCTCTCTCGCCACTTTCACTTCAGCTTGGCAAGAGGCCGCTTACGTCGAGCTGGCCAGAACCGCGCTCGCTGACAAAAATTGGGATCTCGCTCTGACATATTCATCGAAGAGCCCCAGCCCGATGGCTACCGTGACCAGATTGGCCGCATTGAGACATAAAGGTGACAAAGACACTTGCGAGAAGATTCTTGATGGAGAAATCTCCTCCCTCCCGCTGTTCCCTTACTTCAATTTCGAGAAGAGCCTGCTTAAAGGCGAGCCGGAATCATTCGTCGGCACCCTTAAGTGTGAGCTTCCTCAGGAGACTTTGCTTGAAATGGCGATCTGGTATCTTGACGGCGGCCTTATCGAAGAGGCGGCAGGGCTTTGCTCGATGACAAATTATCCTACCGCGAAATATCTGCAGGCATATATTCTTGACAAGAAAGGAGATTCCAAGGGGGCGTATGCCCTTCTGAAAGAGGCGGACGCGGCCTCGCCTGAGTTCGTTTTCCCGTTCCGGCCGGAGATGATCAAAGTGTTCGACTGGGCCGACTCCCAAATCCGGGAGTCCGGACAGACAAATGACTGGAAACACGCCTATTATAAGGCTCTTATCCTCTGGAGAAACTCTCGGAAAGACGAGGCTTTGAGGCTTCTCAACGACTGCGGGAACATTCCCGATTTCAATCCATTCTACCTGACCAGGGCGAAACTCCGGAGCGGAGAAAGCCGTCTTGAAGACTTGAAGAGGGCAGAGTCCATCTCCCAAGACTGGCGCACGGGAAAGGACTTGGTTGACTACCACATGGCGAACTCCGAATGGGCGGAGGCTTGTCAAACCGGAGAGAAGTATTTCAAGAGATTCCCGGACAAATTCGAGTTCGGACTCGCCTATGCCGAGGCCTTGTGTGGGGCTGGAGACTATCAGAAATCCCTTAAGGTGCTCTCAAAGCTACGTGTGATGCCTAAAGAGGGCGCTTATAAGGGGCACGAGATTTACCGCAGAGCCTGTCTTGGAAAGGCCAGGGAGGAACTCAAAGCAGGAAAATATGCCGCCTGTATCAAGTCGGTGGAAGCATCGAAGATTTGGGATGAGCGCCTAGGTGTAGGAAAGCCCTACGATGAGCTTATCGACCTCACCGAGGAGAACGCTATCATCAAGGAGGCGACCGAGAAGCTCCACAGAAAGAAATAATTAAGGTTTTATTCTTTAAAAGCGTTATCTTTGAGAATATGATGAAGAGAATAGCTATTTCCATGGCTTGCTTGATGATTTCAAGCGCCATGCTGTCCGGCCAGCAGAAGCCGGTTGTTGAGATGGAGGATCCGCACCCTACCCCGGTCACGGTCTGGAACAACGTGAAAGCCACCTCCTTTGGCTGGGGAACCATCGACATGAAGTACAAGAAGGACGACGTTCCGACTCTCGCCAAGAGCCTGACACTGTATGGATGGAGAGGTGAAAGAGTCAATGCGCAAGCCGTACTCGTGGCTCCTGAAGCTGTGGAAGTATTTGAGTTTGAGGCCAGTGACCTTGTGGCTGGGAAAAATGTGATTCCCGCCAAGGCCGTTGACAAATATTTCGAGACCTACGTTATGGGAGAGGTCGAGTTCAAGGGCGAGACCGTCCTGGCGCCGGACCGGCTCGTGAAAGCGAAGAGCATGTCCGTCCCCGCGAAGACTGTCCGTCCGGTCTGGCTCACGATCAATATCCCTCGTGACGCCACTCCCGGAAAGTATAAAGGCACAGTCATCGCCAAGGCCGACGGCAAGTCACTCTCGATCCCCTACACGCTTGAGGTGAGCAAAAGGACTCTTCCCGAGCCGAAAGACTGGAAGTTCCATCTCGATCTTTGGCAGAACCCCTATGCCGTGGCTCGCTATTTCGACGTGCCGCTTTGGAGCGAGGAGCACTTCAATGCCATGCGACCGATCATGGAATACCTAGCCTCAGCCGGTCAGAAAGTCATCACTACCAGCATATTCCAGCATCCTTGGAACAGTCAGACCGAAGATCCTTTCGAGAGCATGGTCGGCAAGTTCAAGGGCCTGGACGGTTCTTGGAAATATGACTATTCTGTGTTTGACAAATGGGTGGAGTTCATGTTCAGCTGCGGCATCACCGAGCAGATCGACTGCTATTCCATCCTGCCCTGGCATCTCACTTTCGAGTATTTCGACTCCGCCCTCAATGTTTCTGTCTCCAAGAAGATGGAACCCGGTTCGAAGGAGTATGAGGAATATATGCTCCCATTCCTGACCGACTTGGCAAAACACTTGAAAGTCAAGGGATGGTTTGAAAAGACTTGCCTCGCTATGGACGAGCGCCCGAAAGAGCTCCTGGAGCACGCCTATGCCATAGTCAACAAAGCAGACAAGGGCTTCAAAATCGAGGGAGCCATAAATTATTTCGGACCTGAAGTCGCCGAGAGAATGTACGACATCAGTTTCGCCCTCCGTCCAGGCCTTCCTGTGCAGATGACTCCCGAGCAAGTCGCTGGCCATCTGGGAAGAGGGAACAGGGTGACCTTCTACACTTGCTGTAGCCCTCAGCGGCCCAATACCTTCACGGACTCCGCTCCCGCCGAGTCAGCCTTTATGGGCTGGTTCGCCGCCGCGACTGGCTACAGCGGCTATCTCCGCTGGGCCTACAACAGCTGGGTCAAAGATCCTTGCGTGGATTCCCGTTTCCGCACTTGGAGAGCTGGAGACTGCTACTTGGTCTATCCCGATGGCCCGAGTATCAGCTCCCAGAGGCTCATCGAAGGCATCCAGGACAATGAGAAGATCCGCACTATACGTCAAGGACTTAACCCCAAGAAGGCAGCCCTGCTGGATGCCCAGCTTGAGAAGATTCTCAACCTTGACTGGGAGAAATCTTCCGATGCCGAGGCAGCTGCCGTCATCAATAGTTCCAAGGCTTTGCTGCGCGCTTTGGAATAGTATTTGCTTTTCACTTTCCGGTTTGGTAATTCAATGATTAATAAAAATGGAAAAACTCAATCATCCTGCTATCCTTGTCGTTGACATGCTCAACGACTTCGTCACCGGCGCTCTCGCATGCGACCGTGGTAAAGCTATCGTTCCCGCCACAGCCAGACTTCTCCGCGCCGCCCGCGAGAAGGGTGTGCCCGTGATTTTCTGCAACGACGCTCACCTTCCGGGCATTGACCGCGAGCTCATCATTTGGGGAGACCACGCCATCGCCGGCACTCCCGGAGCCCAGGTGATTCCCGAGCTGGAGCTTTGCGAGAAAGATTATGTCGTGCCGAAGCGCCGCTACAGCGGTTTCTTCCAGACCGACCTGGACATCCTCCTCAAGGAGTTGGGAGTCAAGACCGTGATCATGACCGGTCTCCATGCCCACATGTGCGTCCGTCACACTTCCGCTGACGCGTTCTGCCTTGGCTACGATGTCGTGGTCGCCAAAGAGGCCACCGATTCCTTCACCGAGGAAGACTACTTGAACGGCCTCGCTTATCTGAAGACCTGCTATGGCGCTGACGCCTACTCGAATGACGAGCTGATCGCCGCGATGTAGGGATATTCATAAATAATCCTCGAGGGAGGCTGGCGAAAATTCGCTGGTCTCTCTTTTTTTATCTATCTTTACGAAGATATATTCAAGAGAATGAAGCGAATAGAGGTTGTGGCGGCAGTGATCCGCTCTGAAGGGAGAGTTTTCGCTACCCAGAGAGGGTATGGCGATTTCAAGGATTGGTGGGAGTTCCCGGGCGGGAAAATCGAGCCGGGGGAAACTGCCGAGGAAGCCTTGGCCCGTGAGATCAGGGAAGAGTTGTCGGCGGAAATAACCGTGGAGCGGCTTCTAAAGACAGTGGACTGGGACTATCCCGCATTCCACCTGACCCTGCATTGCTTCCTCTGCTCACTATCTTCGGAGGAGATGAGTCTGAATGAGCATGAGGCGGCCAAGTGGCTTGATGCCGAATCCATCTATTCAGTAAAGTGGCTCCCAGCCGACGAAGATGTGCTGCCGCTGATAGCCAAAGAACTTCAGAAATAATTGAAAATCAAACCTTTAATAATATGAATAAAACAATCATCGGAGCGGTTGCGGCACTGACCATGCTGTCTATGCTGTCCATAACCGCACAGGCGCAAAGACCTGCCAGAAAGCCATCCAGGATCGTGGTAGCCTATGTCACATCCAATCCTACGGTCATGCCGGACCCATCCAGGATGACCCACATCAATTACGCTTTCGGGCATGTCAACGACACTTTCAACGGTGTCAGGATCAGCAATGAGTCCAGGCTCCATTCAATCACGGCATTGAAAAAGGAAGCTCCATGGCTTAAAGTATGCCTCTCAATCGGTGGCTGGGGCAGCGGTAGGTTCAGTGAGATGGCCGCCACTGAGGAGAACAGGAAAGCGTTCGCGCGAGACTGCGCCCGAGTTGTGACCGAGTTCGACCTGGACGGAATCGACATGGATTGGGAATATCCGACCAGCTCCGCCGCGGGAATCTCCTCTTCTCCCGATGACACCAAAAATTTCACCCTGCTGATAAAAGAGATACGTGAGGCTATCGGCCCAAGGAAGCTATTGACAATGGCCTCACCGAGCAACGCCAGGTTCGTGGATTTTCCGGAAGTGCTCCCGTACATGGACTTCATCAATGTCATGGCCTATGACATGGGCCGTCCCCCGAGGCACAACGCCGCCCTCTACCGTCAAGATGAGGCTGGCAACACATCTCCTTTCACCAGAGGAAGCGCTGACAGGGCTATCCAGAACCATCTGGATGCCGGAATCCCTAAGGAGAAACTCACCCTCGGAATGCCATTGTACGGCCATGGGGACAAGAAAAACTATCCTGACTATGTTGACTTTAAAGACATGGCGGCCCCCAAGGAAGGTCTCTCGGAGCATTGGGATGAGATCGCCAGAGTTCCCTACTACGCCGACTCGGAGGGGCATCTCGTGTTAGGTTACGACAATGTACGCTCCATCACCGAGAAATGCCAGTACATCAAGGAGAAAGGCCTCCTTGGAGGAATGTATTGGGAATATTCATGCGACAATCCGGAAGGAGACCTCACAAGGGTGATAGCGGCTGAGTTGATTCCTAAAAGATTCGTGTCCGCACAAGCGGTCCCCAAGGCGAGTTATGCCGGAAAAGAGAAGCGTTTCAAGGCTCTTCTATACTATTCAGACAAGGTTGAGGAGGCACATGCCCAGTTTGCCCATCAAGCTATAGATTTCTTCAAGAAACTGACTGTCGGGGACGGATGGACTCTGGATGTGTCCAAAGACAAGCTCCCTGACCTGACTTCTTACGATGTGGTCATAATGCCCGACATGATGCCTTGGAATGCGGCCGACAGAACCAGATTTGAGGAATATATGGAAAACGGCGGCGGTTGGCTCGGCTTCCACGGAGCCGGTTACAACGATGCCTCAACCGGTTGGGACTGGTTCAAGAACTTCCTAGGAGGGTTCAGTTTCCTATGCAACACATGGCCCCCTCAGCCCGCATTGGTGGAGGTCGAAGGTTTCGACCATCCTGTCACCAAGAACCTGCCCGCACGCTATGTGGCTCCCGCTTCTGAGTTCTACCAATGGCAGCCTGACCCTCGCTCCAATCCGGACCTGAGGATCTTGGCAAGCTTGGCGAGGGAGAACTTCCCGATGGGCTTAAAGGATATAGTGTTCGGCGGAGACTTCCCCGTGGTATGGACCAACACCAAGTACAGGATGGTCTATATCAACATGGGCCATGGCGATGAGACCTTCACCGACGCCACTCAGAACCTGTTGTTTATCAACGCCTTGAGATGGCTTGCGTTCCATAAGCCTTAATCGATAGGCATACGGGCGAGATAGATGCCTGCCCTGGAACGGCCGTCAGGGAAAGTGAGTTCGTGGGAGGAATAGTACACCACCTTTAGTTCCCGTCCATCGACAAGGAATCCGGGATAGCTGTTGTCACCGCCCGAAGGAAGAGTCTTCCATAACTCGAAGTCTCCTTCCGCATTCCCTCTCCAAAGGTGGGTTTTAGGCTCTCCTTCCAAATATCCGCGTCCTCCGATGATCAGCGATCCGTCGGGAAGAACCGCCATTTCGGGGCCCCCGACATGGAATCCGAGAGGGGTAAGCTTCCAGTCGGTGAAAGGAGGCTCGCTCACTCCCAAATATGCCACTTGGTCATCTTGCTCGCGACGGATCAGCAGGGCCATCCTCCCATCCGGAAGGAACCGCACGGTGGTCTCGTTGGGAAATCCTCCCAACTCGATATCCGTGATCTTCTCAAAATGCCGACCATCAGTTGTTTTTATCAATTCGAGACGGTTATCACCTGACTCACCATAAGATACTGTATAACCAGTACCCTCATGCCAGGTCATTCTCCAGAACCAGGCGAAGCCGTCCGGAATCGGATAATCAACTGGTTCAGGATCGCTGAAAGTGTGGCCGTCTGAACTGAAGGACACCTGTGGAACCCTCTTTTTCAACTCCTTGTCCACATACATCGAGCCCCCTTGGATCACCATCAGCCGGCCATCGGCTGTGACAGAGAGTTTGGGATCGCGCAGGTCATATCCCTCTTTTGAGAGCAAGGCCACACTCTCCCATTGTTCGCAGTCGGTAGAGCGCAGGATGCGGGTCTTGCCAGCCGCTATACCGTTCTCGTCAAAAACGTGGCCAGCGCCTTCACGGAAGCTCACGTAATATGCGTCCTGAAAGCGAACGATGGAAGGGAAAGCGCTGTAGCCCTGGTCCCAGATACACTTCACGGTGAGTTCTTCTTTCGGGGAGCATAGTCCAAGAATTTTTTTGCATTCTGGAGTCATAAACGGAGCGGCATCAGAGAAAGACACAGTGAAAGAGGGCATTCCCGCAGCGTAACTGGCGATCTCATATTGCTGGTAAGTGAACACAAGTCCTTTCTCCGAAGGATACGGTTCCCATTTAGGAAGGGGTATGAGGTCACCATCAAGCGAAATGTACTCACCAATCTTTTCTTCCTCAACCTCGAAACCGGCATCAGCGAAATAGCTAATAACTCCTTTGACCAGAAGTGGTTGAATGTCAGCCTCTTTATCCCTATCGATAAGATGCTCGACTCTTTCGCCATTCTTCTTGTTGAAAGTCAGGCCGCCTTTCCCGATCACACCGCCGTGGGCGCCTCCCATATTGATATAATCCTGGGATTGGAAGACAACATAACAATCGCCCTCGCCAATCTTCTTCAAGGAGAAATCGTACACCCAAGTCGGAGTGTGGGCCAATAATTCCGCCTTCTCCTCCTCAGGGATATTCTCATTTTCCTTAATGGACTCAGTCCTCTCCTTCACATCTTCGTCAGACTGGCTACCGATCACTCCTGAAGCCTGCTTTAGATAGTATTTCAGGAAAGCCTCCACATCTTTCTTGTCCCCATCGAAAGGAGGGAAAAACCTTTCTTCCTCATAAGAGGTTATCCGGCTGAGGATGTCGTCGGTGACTTTGAGTAGTTCCCCTGTGATCTTTGCCTCAGCCGTTCCAGACCCGGATGGAAGGTCCACATCCATAGCGATATGTGAATACGCCGTCGAGTCGGCATAAGTGTAGTTCTTAACCTGCAGGTTCTTCGGAGCCTGACCGCATGACACCGCCGCCACCGCTGCCAGCGCCACGTTCAAGACAATGAAAACTTTTCTCATATTCATTTGTTAGAGTATGCGAATATAATCATTTTAACCGTATATTAGCCGTATGTTATATCGCATGCTCCTGATTACCATGATCCTGTGCGCATCCTGTTCCGGGCGGCATTCCTACGACGTTGTTGTCGTGGGAGGCGGCCCCGCTGGAATCGGAGCCGCTCTCGCTGCGGCCAAGGTTGGAGCCAAGGTGGCTCTCGTGGAGAGGGACACCAAGATTGGAGGTACCACGGTACAGGCGGAAGTAGTGGACATAGGATTGTTCTACGCCTGGCGCCGTCAGATTATTGCCGGACCAGTCTGGGACCTGGTCACAGAAGCTGTCTCGGAAGCGGGTGGAAGCCTGCCTGATTTCACACGCCAAGTGCCTGACAAATGGATGGAAAGCTGCGTTCATGTCGATCCTACAGTGTATTCCCGGGTCGCCGAGAGGAAGCTGCGGGAGGCTGGAGTCGAGATTATTTTCGGGACAGAGGTAGAGTCTGTGGAAAAAGTCAGGGACGGTTGGAAGGTCGGACCGGTCACTGGGCGACAGATAGTCGATGCGACAGGGAGCGCCACCGTGGCGTCCATGGCAGGGGCGAAAAGGGTCAGGGAAGCCGACGATGTCCGCCAACCGGGATCTTTCTTCTTCTGGCTATCATCCAAAGGACTTGAGTTTGATGCCCAACAGGTGATCAGCGCTCACAAGGAAGCCATTGAGAAAGGGGAACTCTTACCTACAGACGTGTATGTCGGAATTGTTTGGTTCATACAAAAGGGCGGAGGATCAGGTTGTTATATTCCCGATGCGGACAATTCCACCCCGGAGGCGAGAGCAGAGACGAACCGACGCGGCATCGAAGCCATGAACAGGGTCCTGGCCTTCATCCGCAAACAACCCGGCCTGGAGAATGTGGAGGTTGTGAGGGCAGCAAGTGAAGTTGGTGTCCGGGAAACCTACAGGGTAGTGGGCGAGAAGACCGTCACGGAAAAAGATTATCTGGCCGGCATCCCTGCCGAAGATGCTCTCAGCTGGTCTTACTGGATGGTTGATGAGCACAAAGCCGGCTCCAGCGGGGCCAGATTGGTGTTCCTCGAGGAAAACAAAGTCGGTTCCGTGCCTCTGGGAGCCATGATTCCGAAAGGTGTCGGTAACATGCTGGTCGCCGGGCGAGCTGTCTCAAGCGACCACGCTGCCAACTCAGCGCTGAGAGTGCAGGCCTCTTGCATGGGCATGGGGCAGGCCGCAGGAGTGGTCGCCGCCATTGCGGCGAAGAGTCACCGAGATCCCCGCGAAGTCCCCCTCACCCTCGCAAAAGAAAAACTCACCTCAATCGGACACATCGTCCCCAACAGTCAATAGAAGGAACATAAAGCACAGAAAAAGCACCGCAGGCTGCGGTGCTTTTCTGGTGCCCGAGGTGGGAATCGAACCCACACGTCTTTAAAGGACATTGGATTTTGAGTCCAACGCGTCTACCATTCCGCCACTCGGGCTAAAAACGGATGGACTGCAAATATATCTATTTCCGTCGAAACCACAAAATATCTGCGGGGAAAGTTCATCAAGAGGCATAAAGGAGCCTCCCGGTGTTCAATTTGAAGGAAATCTGATTATATTTGTAAGATGATATATCCTAAAGATATATCAAGGCAAACACAGTAACCATTAAAAGATCCGAAATATGAGACTTGAAGGAAGACGCGAAAGCACGAACGTCGAAGACCGCCGCGGAGTGAGTGGCGGAGCCATAGCAGGAGGCATTGGTGGAGGCGCCATCATCATCGCATTGTTGGTCATGCTGCTGGGTGGTGATCCATCCGCTGTTCTCCAGCAGGCAGGAACGATGCAGAACACCCAGCAGACAGAGGTCGAATTCTCCCAAGAGGAGCAGGAGCTCGCATCGTTCGCTAAAAAGATCCTGGCAGGTACTGAGGACATCTGGACAGCCCAATTCGCCAAGTATGGCTATCAGTATCAGGCACCTAAGATGGTCCTCTACACAGGGACAACCTCTTCAGGCTGTGGCCAGGCCAACTCACAGGTTGGACCTTTCTACTGCTCCGCCGACCAGACGGTCTATCTTGACCTGAGCTTCCTCTCGACAATGAGACAGCAGATCGGAGCGGACGGCGACTTGGCTTACGCCTATGTCATTGCCCATGAGGTCGGTCACCATGTGGAGTACCTGCTCGGTACCCTGAACAAGGCCCATCAGAAGATGAGCCAGTCAAGCAAAGCCGTGGCCAACCAGTGGAGTGTCCGTCTTGAGCTTCTCGCCGACTATTACGCCGGTGTTTGGGCCAACAACGACAACGCCCGTTTCAGGTCAATAGAGCCTGGCGACATCGAGAGGGCCCTTGACTGCGCCTCGAAGATCGGTGACGACTATCTCCAGAAGAAATCCCAAGGTTATGTTGTCTCAGAGTCTTTCACCCATGGAACGGCCCAGCAGCGTTACAACTGGCTCAAGAAGGGAATGACCTACGGAGACCTTGAGCATGGTAACACCTTCGAGATCGACTACAACAAACTTTAAAATGAAGCATTTTACCTTACCAAAAGACGGGGGACTGATCACAACCAATCTTCCGAAAGGAATTTTGCACTCTCATGAGAGGATCACAACCGAGATATTCGATGATGCCACCGCCGGAAGCGAGGCCATCGGGAATATCGTGATAAAAGCCATCAATGAGCACGTCGCGAACAATCCGGGCCGAAACTTCAAGCTTGGATTGTCCACTGGCGCTTCCCCGGTCTCATTGTTCACATTCCTCGCGGAGAAGCACCGCCAGGGAGTGGTGTCTTTCAAGAACGTGGAAGTGTTCTCCATCGATGAGTACTATCCCTGCGAGAAAGATTCCCTGCAGAACCGGAACCATAGGCTCAACGAGATATTCCTCAACATGGTGGATGTCAAGCCTGAGAATGTGCACATTCCGGACGGGACCGTTCCCAGGGAGGTCGTATCGGAATATTGCGCCGAATTCGACAAGATGGCCCGCGGGCTTGACCTTCTGGTCATAGGCGTAGGAGAAGGCGGACAGCTGGGATTCAATGAGACCAGCACTTCTGAAAACAGCCGGACACGCACGGTTCCCCTGTCATATAAATCCAGAAAAAGACAAGCCAGGTATTTCGGAGGCGATGTCACAGTGACCCCTAAGTCGGCTATCACTATGGGTATCAGCACCATAATGAGTGCCAAGAGAATCATCTTGATGGCTTGGGGTGAGAACAAGGCCGAGGCTGTCAAGGCTGTAGTCGAGGACAGGCTCAATACAGCATATCCCGCCGCTTTCCTCCAAAAGCATGACAACATCAGTTTCTACACCGATGAGATGTCCGCTTCGCTCCTCACCAGGATTGTCGCCCCTTGGACAGTCGGTCCTTGCGACTGGACTCCGAAGCTTATCCGTAAAGCGGTGGTCTGGCTTTGTGAGAAAGTCCACAAGCCCATCCTCAAGCTCACGCTTATGGATTATCTGGACAACTCACTGGGCGAGCTATTGGATTTGTACGGCCCCTTTGACAAGATCAACATCGACGTTTTCAACGAGTTCCAGCACACCATCACAGGGTGGCCCGGGGGCAAACCCAACGCAGACGACTCGACAAGACCTGTCAAATCCACTCCGTTCCCCAAGACGGTACTCATATTCTCCCCCCACCCGGATGACGATGTTATCTCCATGGGAGGAACTTTCATCCGTCTAGTCCACCAGGGGCACAATGTGCATGTCGCATATCAGACCTCAGGTGACCTTGCCGTCCACGACGATGTCGTCCTGCAGCATCTCGATGCCGCGCGGCAGCTGGGATTTCCCGACAAGTTCAACGAGATCAAGGCCCTCATAGGCTCCAAGAGACCTGGAGAGCCCGAACCGAAGGAGTTGCTCAGGTTGAAGGCCGCGATCCGCCGCAGTGAGGCAAAAGGCGCGGACAGGAGTTTCGGCCTTAATGACGAGACTAATGTCCACTTCCTCAATCTGCCGTTCTATGAGTCCGGTGGAGTTACCAAACTGCCCAGAACCCAAGCGGATCTCGACATAATCAAGGATCTGATCAAGAGGATCAAGCCCGACCAGATCTACATGGCCGGAGACCTCGCTGACCCGCACGGAACACACAGAGTGTGCACCGAGGCAGCCCTTGAGGCCATCGAACAATTAGAGGAGGAAGGTAACGATTGGCTCGAGAACACCACGATATGGCTCTATAGAGGCGCCTGGATGGAATGGGAACTCTGGAGAGTTGATATGGCTGTTCCCTTGAGTCCCGGCGAGCTGATTGAAAAGCGCCACGCCATATTCCGCCACCTGTCCCAAAAAGACATTGTCCCGTTCCCGGGTGACGACCCGAGGGAGTTCTGGCAGAGAGCCGAGGAGCGTACCCAAAACACCGCTAAGCTTTACAATGACCTTGGCATGGCAGAATATCAGGCAATTGAAGTATTCCTTAGATTGAAATAATTGATAATCATGAAAGTAATAATCAGAGACACCAAGAAAGAAGCCTCCCTTTGGGCGGCCCACCACATTGCCGAGGCAATCAAAGCCAAGGCAGAGATTACAGATGATCCTTTTGTCCTTGGACTTCCCACCGGATCGACTCCTCTGGACACCTACGCCGAGCTTGCACGTATGTGCGCGGCCGGAGAAGTGTCTTTCAAGAATGTCATCACGTTCAACATGGATGAATATGTCGGAATCCCGGAGAAACATCCCGAGAGCTACCACAGTTTCATGTACAAGAACCTCTTCGACAAGATTGACATTCCCGCGGGCAACATTCACATTCTCAACGGAAACGCTCCCGATCTTGATAAGGAGTGCGAGGACTACGAGAACGCCATACTTGCCGCCGGCGGAATCGACCTGTTCCTCGGAGGAGTGGGTGAAGACGGTCATCTGGCTTTTAACGAGCCGTTCTCTTCTATCAACTCCAGGACCAGAGTTGTCACTTTGACCCAGGACACGATTGAGGTCAACTCCAGGTTCTTCGGCGGAGACACCAGCCAGGTTCCCAAGCAGGCCATGTCCGTTGGAGTGGCGACTGTATGTTCAGCCGCTGAGGTCCTTATCTTGGCCTTCGGCAGCAAGAAAGCCAGAGTCGTTGCCCAAGCAGTGGAAGGTTCTGTAAGCCATTATGTTACGCTTTCAGCTCTCCAGCTCCACGAGAACGGGATTGTTGTCCTTGACGAGCCCGCCGCCGGAGAGTTGAAGGTCAATTCCTATAAGTATTTCAAGGCTGTAGAAGCAGCTGAAACTAAATAACTTAACATTATTATCCCCATGAAAATCAAAGTTTTATTCACCAGCATTATGATGCTGGCAGCGGTCTCCCTCTTCGCTCAGGAGGAGAACACTCCCGTCAAGAAATACGGGTTCAAATCCGCTATCGCGAAGTACACCACTGACATGATGGGTCAGAAAGTGGAGTCGACAACCTACATTGATGAGTATGGCGCCAAAGAATGCCAGAAGGTAAAGCTTGACATTCCTGGAATGGGCAGCATGGAGAGCGGCTCCATCACCAAGGAAGGCAAGATCTGGTCTGTCAACTACACGATGAAACAGGTTCAGGAAGTTGAGATCAACCCTGAGGACCAGCCTAATTTGCTCGATCCCACCGAAGAGCAGCAGAAGAAGTTTAAGATCAAATCAGTCGGCAAGGAGAAATTCCTCGACTTGGACTGCGAAGTTTACACTCTTGAGACCGAAGCTCAGGGAATCACCGCCAAGCTAAAGGTCTGGGCTTACAAAGGTTTCGCTCTTAAAACCATCACTGAGGCCAGTGGAATGGTCATCACCTCCACCGCCACTGAATTCAAGGAGGACGCGGTGGTGCTGCCCCAAGTCTTCGATGTTCCCAAATACTAATCAGGCATGATGAGGAAGTTATTGATCCTCATAGCCGCTCTGACCGTGTCGTCTTGTCTCTTGGCTCAAGAGAACAAGACGACATCGGAAGGGGAATTGTTCTCCAAAGACATCACTACCATCAAGGAAGGAAAGGGTGAATTGATGAGGTTCCACGGATCCCTCGTGTTCTCCGAGACCAATGATCCCCTGCTGGCCAACGATGTCACCGGGGAGTTCTGGAGGAAATACCGGAGTGCCAAAATACTTCAGGATTACGGTCAGTACCTCTGGATGATGGGTCTTTCTTACATGGCCACCGACGCTGTGTTCGCCGTGATCTACAGGAATGGGGTTTACAATTTCTTCAAGGATCCTTCAATGATTGTCGGCGCTCTCTGCACCCTTGCCGGAGGTGCGATGGATTTCGGAGCCTGGGTCCGCTTGGGAAACTTGGCAAAGACCTACAACACAGATTCTTCCGTCAGGAAGGCGTATTCACTCAATATTGGGCCCACCCGGTCGGGGGGCTTTGGGTTGTCACTTAATTTTTGATTATAGATGAGCGATTTCCGTATTTTTGTCGAGAAATATCCAGATTTTCAGGTAGAGGCAAAAAGTCTCTTGGACGAGCTGAATGAGAACCTTCAGCTCAAGTTGAAAACCCTGCGTCTGATCAATGTTTACGATCTCTTCGGATTCACCAGTGAACTACTTGAGAAAAGCCGTTACAGCGTGTTCGGAGAGATTGTCACTGACCGTGTCACAGACACAGTGGATATGGGACGACACATCGCTGTGGAATACCTTCCCGGGCAGTTTGACCAGAGGGCGGCCTCCGCGATTGATTGCGTCCACCTTATCGACCCTTCGGCCAAGATAAACATAAAGAGCTCAAAGCTTATTATCGTGGACGATGACGCGTCGGAGGAGACTCTCGATAAAATACGCCGCTATGTGATCAACCCGGTTGAGTCTCGGGAAAAAGACCTCTCAAAACTCTCGGACACCGAGCATGCCGCTGTCAAGGAAGTTCCTCTTCTTGAGGGATTTAGGAATATGACAGATGCTGACCTGGTTCTCTATCGCAAGAAGATGGGACTGGCGATGAACGAAGATGACCTTCGGGAGGTGAGAACTTATTTCACAGCCGAGGGCAGGGATCCGAACGAGACTGAACTTCGCATCCTCGACACCTATTGGAGCGACCATTGCCGCCACACCACCTTCACCACGGAACTGGAAGACCTCGCTGTCGAGGAGTCCTTCATCAAAGAGGACATAGATGGCACAATGAACCTTTATCTGAAAATGAGGAAAGATCTTGGCCGGGAAGGTAAGGGACTGAACCTCATGGACATGGCGACAATCGGAGCGAGGTGGCTACGCAGGGCTGGCAAACTCGATGACATGGAGGTCAGCGAGGAGAACAACGCCTGCAGCATATTCATCGATGTTGATGTGGATGAACATCAACAACGTTGGTTGTTGATGTTCAAGAATGAGACTCATAACCATCCGACTGAGATCGAGCCTTTCGGAGGAGCCGCCACTTGCCTCGGAGGAGCTATCAGGGATCCGTTGTCCGGACGCTCCTATGTCTATCAGGCCATGCGTGTCACCGGAGCCGGAGACATCTATAAGCCTGTATCTGAGACACTTCCAGGAAAGCTTCCACAGAAAGTCATAACCCGCAAAGCCGCCGGAGGTTATTCCAGCTACGGCAATCAAATCGGTCTCGCCACCACCCATGTCAGGGAGATTTTCCACGAAGGCTACACTGCCAAGAGAATGGAGGTGGGAGCCGTGGTCGGAGCCGTCAAGGCCGAAAACGTCAGGAGGGAGAGCCCAAAGCCTGGCGATGTGGTGCTGATGCTCGGCGGAAGGACCGGACGCGATGGCATAGGTGGAGCCACCGGTTCGTCAAAAGAGCACACTGAAGAGTCCCTCGAGACTTGCGGAAGTGAGGTCCAGAAAGGTAATCCGCCGGAGGAAAGGAAGCTTGAGAGACTGTTCCGTCGCCCGGAAGTCACCTCATTGATCAAGAAATCAAACGACTTCGGAGCCGGAGGTGTGAGCGTCGCTATCGGAGAACTGACCGCGGGACTGGACATCTACCTCGACAGAGTGCCCGTGAAATACAGTGGAATGAACTCCACCGAACTGGCTATCAGCGAGTCGCAGGAAAGGATGGCCGTCGTGATCGAGGCTAAGGACGAGGAACTGTTTAAAGAATATTGCCACTCGGAGAACATAGAAGTGACTCATGTCGCGGACGTGACAGACACCGAGAGGATGAGGATGTACAACAAGGGCGAGCTGGTGGTGGATCTCCGGAGAGACTTTATCGATAGCGCCGGGGCCAAGCACTATTCCAAGGCTGTGATCGGAGCTGTCGAAGAGACCGATCCATTCTACCGTGACATCCCCGGGAAGAACCTGAAAGAGAGGATGTTCGCCAATCTTCAGGATCCCAATGTCACCAGCCAAAAAGGCCTCATCGAGATGTTTGACTCTACCATCGGACGCTCCACGGTCTTGATGCCTTTCGGAGGAGAGTTGCAGACGACAGAGACCCAAGTCTCGGTGCAGAAACTCCCTGTCGAGGGTATCACCGACACGGCAAGTATGATGGCATTCGGATTCAATCCGGATCTATGCGACTGGAGCCCTTACCATGGGGCGGCATATTCATTCATCGAGGCTTGCGCGAAGATTGTGGCAGCGGGCGGTGACTGGAAGACTATGAGGTTCTCATGCCAGGAATATTTCGAGAGGATGACTTCCGATCCTCACACTTGGGGCAAACCCACGGCCGCTTTGCTGGGAGCTCTCAAGATGCAGGAAGCCTTCGGGTTGCCATCCATCGGAGGAAAAGACTCCATGAGCGGCTCGTTTGAGACAGAGCACGGTCCCATACATGTCCCCCCGACCCTGATCGCATTCGGCATCACTCCAGTCAAGGCGAGCGAGGTCATATCCCCTGAGATGAAATGGGAGGGAGACAGGCTTTACCTCGTGAGGCACACGCCTTTGGCTAACAAGATGCCTGATGTTGAGCAACTTAAGAAGAACTGGGACAATGTCCATGCGAAGATCAAGGACGGTACGATCGTGGCGGCCTGGTCGGTCGGATTCGGTGGCGTGGCTGAGGCTCTCTGCAAGATGTGTTTCGGCAATGCGTTCGGATTTGATGTCAAGCTCAAGGAAGAGGACCTGTTCAATCTCGCATACGGTTCAATCGTGATTGAGACCGACGGCGAGGTTGATTTCGAGAATGCCGAGTTGCTCGGAGACGTGACTTCGGGTGAAGACGGGAATGTCCGTGTCAACGGGACCTCCATCTCAATCTTCGAGCTTATGGATTTCAACGCGTCCCTTTTCGAGAAGGTTTATCCAGCGGTCAGCGAATCAAGCCACAAAAGGCTGCTGCCTAAGGGAATGGACGGAGTCAAACCATTCAAAGCCAAGAAGTTGGATCTTGAATACAAGGGACCTGCTGTGGATAAAGTGATAGCTTATCTTCCTGTGTTCCCGGGAACCAATTGCGACTACGATTCCGCCAAGGCCTTCAAGAAGGCAGGTGCTGAGGTGCGTACCTCTGTGTTCCGTAACCTCAGCGACAAAGATGTGTTCGAGTCCATCGACGAGATGGCAAAGAACATCCGGGAGTGCCAGATCCTGATGCTCTCAGGAGGTTTCTCCGCCGGTGACGAGCCGGACGGAAGCGGCAAGTTCATCGCCAATGTTCTCAACAACAAAGAGATAGCCGCTGCCATTAAGGACCTTCTCTCTCGAGACGGACTTATTCTTGGAATATGCAACGGCTTCCAGGCCTTGGTCAAATCAGGCCTGCTCCCTTATGGAGAGCTCGGGAAGGTCACCACAGACTCCCCCACGCTATTCCGCAATGACATAAACAGGCACATTTCACAGATGGTCACGACGAGGGTCGCCACTACCAACTCCCCGTGGCTTAAAGGCATGACCATCGGTGACGAGCACACTATCCCCGTGAGCCACGGAGAAGGCAAATTCGTTGTCAATGAGGAACTTGCCAAGGAACTCTTCGCCAACGGCCAGGTCGCTTTCCAATATGTGGATCCGATTACTGACGAGCCTACCATGGAGTCGCCTTACAACCCGAACGGCTCTTATTATGCCATCGAGGGCATTATCAGCCGGGACGGAAGGATCCTTGGAAAGATGGGACATAGCGAGCGTTACGAGGAAGGTCTGTTCAAGAACATCGAGGCCGACCTCGAGCAGCCGCTGTTCAAGAATGCGGTAAGTTATTTCAAGGCATAAAGTTACCCATACATCACGATCATGACAGGGAAAGAGAGGATAAGGACGGTGCTGGAGCACCGTGAAGCGGACAAGCTGGCGGTAGATTTCGGGACGACACCCGTCACTGGAATCCACTGCAAGGTTGTAGAGGCGCTCCGGAGGCACTATGGACTGGACGATCACCCGGTCTATGTCCATGAACCAGGGCAGATGTTAGGGTACATTGAGAATGATCTCGCTGATGCCCTTGGCACTGACACAGCCGGTTGCTTCGCCCCCAAAAACTCGATCGGAGTCTGGAACAAAGACTGGAAGGAATACAGGATGCCTTGGGGTCAGGTGGTCATGCTGCCTGCCAAAATGGTTGATTCTTTCACGGAAAAAGATGGCGGGCTCTACTCCTATCCCGAAGGAGACAAGTCCCTTCCACCATCATGTCACATGCCCGAGCGTTGCTATTTCTTCGATTCAATCGAGCGCCAGCAAGGCGAGATTGACGACGAGAAACTTAGCGTCGAGGATAATCTCCAGGAATATGGCGATATCGACGACGAGACGCTATCTTATTGGAAGACAGTGACTGACAGGGCCGCAAGCACCGGTAAAGCCGTTGTGGCCGGATTCGGCGGGATGGCCCTGGGGGACGTTGCCAGGATCATCTCTCCGGCGATTCGTGAACCTCGCGGCATAAGGAGCGTGGCGGAGTGGTACATGTCCACCGTCTGCCGAACGGACTACATCAAGGAACTGTTTGACCGGATCTCCACTTTGGCGATCAAGAACCTTACGAAAATCCATTCTGTTGTGGGCGAGAATGTGGACGTGGTCTATGTTTGTGGCGCGGATTTCGGAACACAGACCAGCCAGTTCATGTCGGTTGACACACTCAATGAACTGTGGGTTCCCTACTACAAGAAAATGAACGACTGGATCCACCAGAACACGACCTGGAAGACGTTCAAGCATTGTTGCGGAGCCATTTATCCTTTGCTGGACAGCCTGATCGATGCCGGGTTCGACATCATCAATCCAGTGCAAATCGCCGCCAAGGACATGGATCCGCAGAGGCTGAAGGATGAATTCGGAGACCGGATCACATTTTGGGGCGGAGGTATCGACACACAAAACACCCTTCCTTTCGGCACACCCGCACAGGTCAGGGATGAGGTACTGAGACTTTGCGACATTTTCAGCAAGAACGGAGGATTCGTCTCTAACACAGTCCACAACATCCAGGCGAATGTCCCGGTAGAGAATGTGGTCGCAATGATGGACACCTTGAAAGAAATACGAGCATAAGCCCATGATTTACAAGGACTTCCAGATCAGCCCCGAAGAACTGCCCGAAAAAGAGGTGTGGTTCGCCATGGGCTACAAGGATTCTGTCCCGGAGCAAATGATACAAGAGATGGTCCGGCAGGTCAGGGACGCCATTGTCCCTAAGGCCGTTCTCCGCTATATGTTCCAGATAGTGGAAGCAAGCAAGCTTTCTGCTCGACAGGTACTCTTTGCCGGGAAAACTTTCACTCCGGAAGGTATTATCTGTTCCTACTTGAAGGGAATGACACACGCCCTCCTTTTCATCGGAAGCGCTGGTTGGGAATATGACCGGGCAAAAGAGGAAATGAAGGCGGATGGGGATATCGTCGCCGACTTCATAGCCGATTCAATAGGAACCGTGCTGGCCGAAATGACTGTCGCCCAGATAGAGAAGGATTACGATGGACCCGAAACCATCTCTATGCCTTATAGTCCCGGCTACTGCGACTGGGACATCAGGGAGCAGCACTTGCTGTTCTCCTTGTTTCCCGAGAAGCCCTGTGGGGTTATTCTTTCCGACACGTCGCTTATGGCTCCCGAGAAATCAGTGAGCGGATTCTTCGCTCTTGGAGAAACCCTGCAGCGGCAGCCTTATCATTGTGAGATTTGCAAGAATAAGAGATGCTTCAAAAGAAGAAACGCCTAGTCATTCCCATCATGACCCACCCGGGGATTGAACTATGTGGGAGCACTGTCCTGAAAGCTGTGACGGACGGACAAGCGCATGCGGACGCCATCCTCGCGTTGAACGACAAGTTCCCCGCCGATGCTGTGACAGCCATTATGGACCTGACAGTTGAAGCTGAAGCCTTCGGCGCGGAAATAAAGTTTTCAGAGAATGAAATCCCTAACATCATAGGAAGGCTGGTTTCCAACGCTGACGAGGTAGCCGCTCTCGAAATCCCTTCCCTCGACAAAGGCAGGATCCGGGAATACTTGAAAGCCAATAGCTTAGTAGCATCGCACATCAAGGACAAGAGGATATTCGGCGGTTGTATAGGCCCTTTTTCCCTCGCCGGAAGACTCTTCGACCTGTCCGAGTTGATGATGGCCATGTACATCGAGCCGGAGACCGTGACAATGCTCCTGGACAAGTGTACCACCTTTATCACGGATTATCTGAAGGCCATGAAAGAGACTGGGATCAACGGAGTGATTCTTGCCGAACCCGCAGCTGGACTTGTTTCCAACGACGATTGTCTCCAATATTCCGCCACTTATGTCCGCAAGATTGTCAATGCTGTTCAAGATGAACGGTTCTCCATCGTGCTTCACAATTGCGGCAACACCGGGCATTGCACGGAAGCGATGCTCCAGTCAGGAGCTTCAGCCCTTCATTTCGGTAACAAAGCGGACATGGTCAAGGCATTGGAGACCTGCCCGTCCGACCTTCCGGTGATGGGAAATATCGATCCCGTGGGTATCATGCGGCAAGCGTCTCCCGAACAAGTCTATGCTTCCGTCAGTGAACTCTTGGACAAGACCTCCAGCTACGGAAACTTCATACTCTCAACTGGTTGCGACGTACCTCCTCGGACTCCTTTCGAGAACATTAAAGCTTTCTATCAAGCCCTCTCGGACTACAATGACAAAAATTGATTACTCATCCTCGATGACCTCGTTCCGATGGTGGATGTGCGCGTTGCTTTTCTTCGCCACCACCGTCAACTACCTCGACCGCCAGGTCCTGTCTTTAACCTACGAGGAATTCATAAAGCCCGAGTTCCATTGGACAGATGCCGAGTATGGTACTGTGACAGGTTTCTTTTCCATTTTCTACGCTGTTTGCTGCCTGTTCGCCGGAAAATTCATCGACTGGATAGGTGTCAAACGCGGCTATCTGATCTCTATTCTGATATGGTCAGCTGGAGCCTGCCTCCATGCCTCCACGGGATGGATGACCGCTTCCATCACAGGTCTGGATTCCGCCTCGGCACTTAAGACAGTTCAGGCAGGAAGCAACATAGCTCTCGCTGTGTCAACTACTTCCGTGTACCTGTTCATGTTCTGCAGAGGAGTTTTGGCACTTGGAGAAGCCGGGAACTTTCCTTCCGCCATAAAGGTCACGGCAGAGTATTTCCCGAAGAAAGACCGGGCTTTCGCCACGACCATATTCAACGCCGGAGCTTCGGTTGGAGCGCTTACCGCCCCCCTGTGCATTCCTGCTCTCGCCAAGCACTATGGCTGGGAGATGGCTTTCATTATCATCGGCGCCATCGGTTTCATCTGGGTGTTTTTCTGGATATTTCTTTACGACAAACCGGAAGATAGCAAACGAGTCAATGGGAAGGAACTTGAATACATCCACCAAGATGATGCTGAAGATGAACGGGAAAAAGCAGCCGCGGCGGAAGAGAAAAGCATCCCCTTGCGTGATTGTCTCAAATACCGCCAGGCCTGGTGCGTGATTCTCGGCAAATTCATCTCAGACTGCGTCTGGTGGTTTTTCTTGTTCTGGGCCCCGTCATATTTCGACACCCAGTTCGGTGCAAAGGCCAGTTCAACGACAGGTAAGTTGCTGCTAATCACTTTGTATGCCATCTGTTCCGTACTTTCAATATTCGGGGGTTATGTCCCGAAATATTTCGTGGAGAAGAAGGGCATGCACCCGTACGACGCAAGGATGAAGTCAATGTTCATCTTCGCCCTATTCCCGTTGTTTTCCCTGCTCGCGCAGCCGATGGGAGCATGGTTCAACACACCCTGGTGGCCAGCGGTACTGATAGGACTTGCCGCCGCCGGACATTCAGCGTGGGCCGCCAACCAATACAGCGTGATAAGCGACCTGTTCCCCAAAAGCACAATAGCCACGATGACCGGTCTGAGTTCCCTGGCCGGAGGCATTTCCACTATGGCCTTGCAGAAGATAGCCGGCAACCTGTTCACGTTTGCGGAGAAGGCCGGAGAGTCTTTCCGCTTCTTGGGATTCGAAGGAAAGCCTGCAGGCTATTTCATAATCTTCTGCTATTGCGGACTCGCTTATCTTATTTCCTGGACTGTGATGAAATCACTGGTTCCGAAATACAAGCCTGTGACGAATAATTCTTATATTTGGAGAAACAATTAAAAACGCATTGATATGAAAAAATACACTTGCGACATCTGCGGTTACGAGTATGATCCCGCCGTCGGCGATCCTGACAACGGAATAGCGCCCGGAACAGCTTTCGAGGATCTCCCCGAGGATTGGGTATGCCCCCTCTGCGGCGTAGGTAAGGAGGACTTCTCCGAAGCTGAGTAACTATTTGGATCGGTAAACAGAACCATTTGAAAATGAGAAATCTATATCTGACAAACACCCTGACGAAGACCAAGGAGCTTTTCAAGCCTGTCCACGAAGGGCACGTGGGAATGTATGTCTGCGGGCCCACCGTTTATGGCGAAGCACACCTTGGACACGCTCGCCCGGGTGTTACCTACGATGTGCTGTTCAAGTTGCTAAGGCATCTTGGCTACAAAGTGCGCTATGTCCGTAACATTACCGATGTGGGCCACCTTGAGCACGATGCCGATGAGGGAGAGGATAAGATCGGCAAGAAGGCAAGGCTGGAGCAACTGGAGCCTATGGAGGTGGTGCAGAACTATACCTTCCGCTACCATGAGGCTATGCGTCTTCTGAATGTCGCACCCCCTTCAATCGAGCCGAGAGCATCGGGACATATCATTGAGCAGATAGAGACCATCAAGAAGATTCTTGAGGCCGGATACGCCTATATATCAAATGGTTCCGTTTATTTCGACGTCGAGAAGTACAATGAAAAGCATCATTATGGGGTGCTCTCCGGCCGAAATTTGAACGACACTTTGGAAGGAACTCGCTCCCTTGACGGACAGAGCGACAAGAAAGCCCCGTTCGATTTCGCACTTTGGAAAAAGGCTGAGCCCGAACACATCATGCACTGGCCCAGTCCCTGGGGCGAAGGCTTCCCGGGATGGCACCTCGAATGCTCCGTTATGGGAGAGAAATACCTCGGTGAGGAGTTCGACATCCATGGTGGAGGAATGGATCTCATGTTCCCCCACCACGAGTGCGAGATCGCTCAAAATGTGGCCTGGAGAGGCACCAGAGGTGTCCGTTACTGGGTGCATAACAACATGATAACCATCAACGGCCAGAAGATGGGCAAGTCGCTCGGGAACTTTATCACCCTGCCTGAGCTGTTTGCCGGGAACCATCCGGAACTGAAGCAGGCTTATTCCCCCATGACGGTGCGCTTCTTTATTCTTCAGGCGCACTATCGCGGCACTCTTGACTTCAGCAATGAGGCGCTTCAAGCCTCCGAGAAGGCTCTGAAGAGGATTCTTCAAGCCTACAAGGATCTGATGGCCCTTCGACCCCTTCGACAGGCTCAGGGACCGGAGATAGAACCAAATGGATCGGTTGGTGAGCTTGTCGAACCACTCCCCTACGGCGAACTTTCTTCCGCCATCGCCCCTGACACCTGCCCCGCTGACTCACCGGAGATTAAAGCCATCTTCGAAGGTGTTTACGACGCCCTTTGCGATGACCTCAACACTCCGGTCGCCCTGTCACACATCTTTGAAGCTGTTAGGATTATCAATTCTGCTAAGGCTGGTTCGGTCAAGCTCACGGAGAATGACCAGAAAGCCTTGACGCAGATATTTGACGATATCGTCTTCGGGGTTCTTGGACTCAGGGATGAGGCAGCAGGAGAGTCAGGAAAAGGCCAGGAAGTAATCTCCGGCCTTATGGACATGGTACTCGAAGAGCGTTCAAAGGCAAAGGCCGCAAAGGACTGGGCCCTGAGCGACGCAATCCGCGACCATCTCAAAGCCCTCGGTATCACAGTGAAGGATACCAAGGACGGCGCCGAGTGGACGCTCGAATAATTATTTCACAATCACAATATTCGGGACCTTACGGGCTCCCTCGTGGTCGAACTGGCGGTTGTCATAGGGAAAGTTTATTATCCCTGTGGCATCGGTCCAGAGAGTCGATGAACCACCACCATCCAAGTTTATGGCATCCTTGAGACCCAAAAGCCTGGTTAGTGTTGCAAGTTCCGGGATACTCATCCCGTCAGCCTGCCCGGGGAACCTTCCGTCCACGACAATCATGTAAACTTCTCCCTTATCATCCCAGCCAATAACGGTCCTGGGGTGCCTCATGTAATTGAAAGAAGATTGAAGGTCTATGTCAGGGACCTTGCCGTCAAGCCTCAGAATAGGGCCGGAAGCAAGGGCCGAATGATATTCAGTCCTGTAAGTCTCGACTTTAGTACTGTCGTATTGAAGGATCTCCAATTGATGTCCTTCACGGTCCTTGATTGCAAGGACACCGTTGGAACGTCCCTCACCTGTGGCAGGAGTTTGCCCAAGCACCTCGCCGTCAATTGAGAAGAAGGTATGTGGAATAAGTCTCCTCATATTGAAATAGCTGCCATTCAATGCGATACGTGCATTCTCACGCATTGCCAGGGTGTCGGTGGTGCTGGCAAGTTCACCTGGGGCATGGACAAGAGAAGTCTCCCGCTTTAAAGAAGGATATCTCACCATGCTGATACTCTGGGTGCTTCCCCTGAACGGAAATTGCGCATAAGTCCATTCGGCACCGTCCCCTGCATCCTTCCATTCCCAATCGGCAGCACTCCATTCCTTGGAATCCTGAGGGGGAACTGCTCCCCACTCCTTGTTCGGAACAGGTCCCATCTCCAGCACCAGGGTCCCTCCAGCCATAACGTCATCATGACTAATCCACGGTCCATTCAATGGCTTGCCGTTCAATGTGGCGCTCTGGATATACTTGTTGTCATCGGAAACGTTCTTAGCGACAATCTTGAATATATTACCGCCAGAAACCTTCATGCTGGCTTCTGAGAAGACCGGACTTCCTATGGTGTACATCGGTTCCCCAGGAGTCACCGGATAGAGGCCGAGAGACGAGAAGACAACGAATGAGGTCATTCCTCCACCATCCTCGTCTCCCGGAACGCCCATCAGGTCGTCCCTGAACCAGGTGTCAAGCATCTGGCGTACCCTCTTCTGGGTCTTCCATGGAGCCCCGGCGTAGTTATAAAGATATGGCACATGAAGCGAAGGCTCGTTTGCCATCGAGAACTGGCCCACATTGCCGGTGTGGTCGGGCAGCTTGGCGAAGAATGCATACTTGCTCCTTCCGAGAGGCGTGGCAAACATCCTGTCCAGTTCCATGCAGAACCGCTCAGGGCCACCCATCAGCACTACCAATCCTGGGATATCGTGCTGGACATCCCAACGATACACCCAGGCATTGTTCTCATCATAGTACTCACGGGCTCCCATACCTCCAGGGAAATTGTAGTCAAGATCGGGAATGAAGTTCCCTTCCTTGTCCCGGGGATGGAAGAACAGTGTCTCCGGATTGAATAACTTTTTGTAGTTGGACGACCAGTTCCGGTAATACTCTGCATCCTCTTTCTTACCGGCAGCTTCAGCCAGTTTAGATAGTGCCCAGCTGTCGTATGCTGTCCCGAGGCTCACGGCCACAGGCTGGCGTTTTTCGAAACGATGAACATTGGGATCCGTTTCTTCCTCTCCTTCACGAAGTGCCGGTACAAAACCATTCTCCCAATAAAACTCATCAAGCCATCCTGCCGGATTACCGCACCAAGGAGCCAGGGTCTTCTCTGTCAACCCTTTACGTCCTGCCTCATAGGCGGCCTGGATATCTACCTTAAGTCCCTTTGCGATCGCGTCGGCAAAAGAAGGAATGGCGTGGTTACTATTCATCCTCCTGGAATCTCCGGTGATCTCAGGGAAGGTCGGCATCCAACCTGTGCCCATCTGTTCGGCCATCCTTAGGAAAGAAGCAAGGATGTTCTCCTCTACAGTCTGATTCATGATAGTTCGAAGCGGATGGGCCGCCCTGTAGGTATCCCAGATCCAGTCGTCTGTGTAGAAAGGAGTGCCCTCATCATTGTGGACAGAATTGTCGTACGCACTCCAATAGCGTCCATCCTCACTCAGGCATACCGGCCTCTCGAAAGTCCTGTAATAGGATGTGTAAAAGACCTTCTTGCGTTTCTCGTCACCCTTCACCTGGATCCTTCCGAGGGTTTCGTTCCAAATCTTCCGGCCCTCAGCAGCAAGGGCATCGACATCGAAACCGTTTATCTCACGACGCAGGTTGGCCTTTGCCTGTTCTACGTCGATGAATGAAACTCCATATCGAAGCCTTACCACCGGTTCTTTGAAACTGAGGGTCACCCAGCTGTTGTTCCCCTCGCTGAAAGTTTCAGCAGCCGCAGGTTTGGTTTCAGGTTCCATGAACACATATACCTTGGTCTTGCCTTGGACAGTCTGCCATCCTTCCAAAGACTCGCCATTCCAGGTGATTTCCCCTCCCCTGCTGGAAAGGGCCACAGTCAGAGGCTCTCCGGACTTCAATGAATATATCGCACTCTGATGTGATAGGGCATACTTTGCCTGGACCGACCCATCCCAGAGCGTAACATCAAAGGAATACGGAGTCAGGTGCTCATTGTCATAAGGCAAGGAAACCACCGGTCCCATAGCATGCTCAGAGTCCGTTTGGCGTGCCTGCGGAACCACAGACAGTTTGAACGCGGAACGTTCCCTGTGGTTAGTAACAATAATAGGCAGTCCACGAAGGTATTCGGAAGTGTAGTCCGAACGCTCCGGATAAACCCTCAGCATGGAATTGGGCAACTGGACCGTTGGAAAAGTCGGCACCAGCAGATGGCTGATGTTCCCGGCATAGGGGTTGACATAATCGACCGGCTCCAAATCCTTGCTGCAACCGATGGTCATTAGCGACATAACCAATGCCGCTGCTATGAGATAATAGTGTTTCATGATAAATTTGGATGACTCTTCGGTAAAGATAGTATTTTTTGTGGTATGTTACTAATTGAATGACAGCATATTAATAAAACAGATGGTCCCTGAATCAGAACCATCTGTTTTACTAAAGTATTTTAAGTGTGAAACTTACATACCACACATATTACTCGGTCT